>OKXB01001940.1_pt1 | contig 18294 bp, 17 predicted proteins | sample 1601731 | NCBI WGS metagenome assembly OKXB01 (sample SAMN04414077, study PRJEB24778) | human gut metagenome | material: faecal | host: Homo sapiens | reverse complement strand
TTATTATACTTAACCTATTTTTATTAACCTATTTGAGCTGTTATAACTCTATCGTTTCCACATAAATCTTTTATGCAATTTATATTTACATATCTTTTTTTATTTTCCAAAATTTGTCTTACAGCAATTCTTTGGTTATATCCTATTTCTAAACATATATATCCTTGTCTATTTAAATATTTCGACCCACTATCTGCAATTTTTCTATAAAAATCTAAACCATCTTTTCCACCATCAAGTGCAATCTTTGGTTCGCTTTGAACATCTTTTGATAAGGTTTTTATTGTTTCAGTTTCTATATAAGGTGGATTTGATACTATTATGTCAAATTTTCTTTCTTTTATTTTGTCAAATAAATTTGATTCTATAAATTCTATATTGTTTTTTACTCCATTTAATTCTGCATTCTTTTTGGCTATTTCTAATGCTTTTGAGCTTATATCTACAGCACAAATATGTACATTTTTTATATATTTTGCAAGAGAAACTGCTATTGCTCCACTCCCTGTGCATAAATCTAAAATTACAGGATTTGATATATTTTCAGCCTTTCTTATAACTTCTTCTACTAAAATTTCCGTATCTGGTCTTGGAATTAACACATCTTTTGTTACAAGAAAATTTAATTTCATAAATTCTTGTATTCCTGTTATATATTGTAAAGGTTCTCCTAAAATTAATCTCTTTACATTTTTTATGTATCTATCTCTATCAATATTTTCAACTTCTTTGTTATCATATATCATTAAATATTCTCTAGATTTTTTTAAAGTTGCTTGTAATAACATTCTTGCTTTATTTTTTGGTGCATCAATGTTTTCATTTTTTAGCATTATTACTGCTTGATTTAATAATTCTTTTATTGTCATATTTTATCACCTTCTATTTATCTTTTAATAGTTCCTTGCCACCTTTCAAATAATCCCATCCTGAAAATATTGTTGCAATAACACAAATTAACAACATTACAGTTGATAATATATTAATAACAAATTGTCCTGATGTCATATAAATACCTACTGAGCTTATTACTGCATCTGCCTCATTTGATACTCTGAATATAAAGTCTCCAAATGAAAATTTATCTACAAAACATAATATTATTGCAATCATCTGTGTAACAGTTTTTAATTTTCCCCATATTGATGCAGCTATAACTTCTCCTCCATTTTGTGAAGCTATTAATCTATAGCCAGAAACTGCAAATTCTCTAAATAGTATTATTATAGGAATCCAAGCTGGTATTTTCCCAAAATCTACTAGCATTATTAATGCTGCTAAAACAAGAATTTTATCTGCGATTGGATCTAAAAATTTGCCAAATGTTGTTACCATATTTCTAGACCTAGCAATAGTACCATCTAATTTATCTGTTATTGATGCAATTATAAATATTAAATCTATTATTAAATATGTAATTGGTATTCCTAAAACTTCTCCTTGTATATTTAAAAATGGAATTATTACCATTATTGGTACAAGTATTATTCTAAATATTGTTAATTTATTTGGCAAATTCATTTTCTTTTTCCTTTCACTTTTACTTTTTTATTTTTATAAATTTGTAAAATTATTTTTATTCATTATTTTTCAAAATCTCTATTGCTTTTTTTAATTGAGTATCCTCATCTTTTGTTACAGAATATATACTTTTTACAGTATCTGGAAGTTTTACTTCTTCATCTGGGTCAATACCAACTTTATGTATTGTAGTTCCTTTTGGAGTATAATATTCTTCTGTTGTTATTTTTAATCCACTGCCATCTGTTAATGAAAGTAATGTTTGAATTATTCCTTTTCCATAAGTTTTTGTTCCTATTATTTTAGCTCTTTCATTATCTTTTAGGCTACACGCTAATATTTCAGAAGCACTAGCTGAATTTTCGTTTACTAATACTGTTATTGGCATAGTAAATATTGGGGCTTTTTTAGAATATGTTATTTCTTTTTTATCATCTTTATCAACTGTTGATATTATAGTTTGACCTTTATCAAGTAACATATCTGCAATATCTGTTGCTTCACTTACAATTCCTCCACCATTATTACGTAAATCTATAACTAAACTTTGAGCTCCTTGTGATTGTAATTCTTTTACTTTTTCCTCAAAATCTTTTGATGTGTCTTCATCAAAGCTTGGTAATTTTAGGTAACCAATGTTATTTTCCAGCATTTCTATTGTTATAGGATTTGTATTTATTTTTTCTCTTTTTATTTCAAATTTAATTCTTTCACCATTTCTTTCAACTTCTAAATTTACAGTTGTTCCTTCTTCACCTTTTATGTAGTCTGCAATTGTATTAAAATCATCTGCTGTATATTCTGTTCCATCTACACTTATAATTTGGTCTCCTGCTTTTACTCCTGCTTTTTCAGCTGGACTTTCGGGAATTGGATAATATACTACTACTCTTCCAGAATCTTTATCTGCTATCATATAAATACCAATTCCAACAAAATTTCCTGTTATATTTTCTGTGTAGTCCTCCATTTCTTCTGCTGGAATATATTCGGTGTATTCATCTCCTAATCCCTCAACATAGCCTTTTATAGCACCTTCTTTTAGTTTTTCTTCATCAATTTGGTCATTCCACAAATAATATCTATTTATAGTAGATTTTATTCTTTTTAGATATTTTTCTAAATCTGTACTTTTTGAGCTATTTTCACTATTTTCTTGGGATGAAACTGTTTCAAACATTGAAACAAGTGATGTATTATTAAAATATGAATACATTGAAAATGCTGTAACCATAAATGTAACAAATGCTGTTAATACAACTAGCATAATTATTTTATATACTCTATTTTTCTTGTTTTCCATCGTCATTTTGCTTAAAATTGTTTTAAGCAACCTCCTTACACAATTTAATTTAGACTTTTATAATTGGTTTGTCTATAGCCACTTTTTATTAGAATTTTAAGGTAAATATGGTATTGGATTTACTGGTTTAAAGTTATTTGCTAAAGTTCTTACTTCAAAATGTAAATGCGTACCTGTTGAATTTCCTGTTGAACCAACAGTTCCTATTGCCTGCCCCTGAGATACCTTATCTCCTGCACTAACTCTTCTAGAACCTGCAAGCATGTGGGCATATAATGTTACAGTTCCATCTCCGTGATTTATCATTACATATTCACCATAACTTCTATATGAACCATCTGAATTTTTTAAAGCTGTTGATGTTACTACAGTTCCTCCTTTTACAGCAACAACGTTTCTACCTGCTACTCCAATATTAACATCAATACCTGTGTGTCCAGCATAAGAAGGATATGCTAATGTTCTAATATTAGATTTACTGCAACCTTGAACTGGGAATATATATCCAGCTGAACTTGGAGTAGTACTTCCACTATTTGAAGAAGAACCAGAATTATTAGAAGTAGAGCTAGATGAAGAGTTGTTTTTCTTTTTAGCTTCTTCTTGTGCCTTTTTCTCTCTTGCTATTCTTTCTGCTTCTTCTTTTGCTAATTGCTGTAATTGTTTATCTATTATAGCTTTATCTTCTAGCATTTCTTCTATTTCTTTTTGTTTAGATTTTTCGTCACTTGATAATTGACTAGCTTTTTCCTCTTTTTCTTTTTTAGCAACTTTTAAAGCACTTGCTTTTGCTTCCTTTGTTTTCTTTGCATCATCTAATGAAGATTTACTTGTTTCTAATTCTGTTTTTTCATTTTCAATTTTTTGCTTTTCTTCCTCAACCTTTTTTAACATTTCTGTATCATAAGAAGTCAATTCAGAAACAATGTAATAACCTGATATGAAATCTGTTAAACTTGTTGATGATAATAATACATCTAGGTATGAAATATCACCATTTTCATACATTGTAACCAATCTTTCATCTAGTGCTGTTTGTTGTTTTTTATATTCTTCTTCATCTTTTTTTATTTGACTTTCTGCATCTTTTATTTTTGATTGCAAATCTGATATTTTCGAATCCAAATCATTAATATCTGATTGATAATCTGATATTTGTCCCATCAATGTTTCAACTTGATTTAAAGTCTCTGATTTTTCCTCTTTTATATCTGCTAAATCTTCTTGAGCATCTGATATTGAGCTATTCAAATCTGATTTCTGATTTTGTAAATTTGATTTACTTACTGCCATACTTATATTAGTATATGTTCCCATAATTGCAATTATTAGTCCTACTATTAGTATCTTAAAACTTTTTTTCATAAATAAAATCCTTTCTTTTTTATCTTCAAGTTTTTCTTAATAATTTTATTATTCTGGTTTTGTAACATAGTCAAGTGGGTTTACTGGGCTTCCATTAACCCTTACCTCAAAATGTGCATGAGGTCCTGTAGAATAACCTGTTGAGCCAACCTTTAAAACAATCTCTCCAGCTTTAACTTCTTGTCCAACTTGAGCTATAATTTGTGAACCATGTGCATAAAGAGTTTGAACTCCTCCTCCGTGATCAATTATAACCATATTTCCATAAGCTGAATTGTATTCTGCTTTTACAACTATACCATCTGCCATTGCTGTAAAATCATCTCCTGTAGTTGCACTTATATCAACTCCTGTATGAAGCTTATATACACCTGTTATTGGATGTACTCTCATTCCGTAATTCGATGTAATTGTATAATGACCATTTATTGGCCATTGCATTGGTCCACCTCTATAATCTTCTCCAAATGATACTGTTAAAGCTAATTTTCTAATTTCTGCCTCAACTTGGTTTATCTGATTATTATATTCATCAATTTTTGCTTGTAAATCTTGTTCTTCTTGGCTTAATTTATCTATATAATTCTGTCTTAATATTTTTGTATTAGATAAAGCAATTTGAGTTTTTTGTGCTGATGATTTTTCCTGTTCTAATTTATCTTTTTCGGTATTTAGCTCTAAGTTTTTTTGTTCTATCTGTTTTCTTTGGTTTTCAACAAGTTCTAATAAATCCATATCATAAGATGTAAGTTCAGAAATCAAATAATATGTTGATATAAAATCAGATATACTACTTGAACCTAATACCACATCTAAATAATTAGTATTATCTGTCTCATACATAGCAATTAATCTTGCATCTAGCAATTCCTTTTGTGTATCATATTTTTTTGTTATTTCATCTAATTCTTCTTGTTTAGTTGCAATTTCTTGTTCTTTTGCTGATATTTCACTATCTAATTTATCTAAATTTTCCTGTGTTTCTTGAATACTTTCATCTAATTTTTGTATTTGCTGTAAATTATCTGTTAATTCATTATTTACATCATTTAATTGATTGTTACTTTCATCTAATTGTGATTGTATATTACTTTTTTGGTCTTGTAGTTCATTCAAATCTGCTGCATTTGAAACAAAAGAAATAGCGCAAATTAAAATACTACATAATAGACTTTTATATATTTTGCGCATATTTCTTCCTCCTTTCATTTTTACACTTTTAAATATTTTCTCATTGATAAGCTACTTCCAAGTACACCTATTCCAACTCCTAAAACTAAATATATAATTAATATTAAATTAAACATATCGCTAAAGTCTAATAAGCGTAATCCTAGATTTGATAAAAATCCTATAAATCCTACATTTTGGCTAATAACCATATATAATCCTGCAATTAATGCAAGTGAAATTGCTCCTGATATCAATCCAATTATTATTCCTTCAACTACAAATGGCCATCTTATAAAGCTATTTGTAGCTCCTACATATTTCATAATTGAAATTTCTTTTCTTCTTGCATATACTGTTAATTTTATTGTATTTGATATTATAAATACACTTATACCTACCAATGCAATTATTATTACATAGCTTCCTATTTTTACACCTTTTGCAACTCTAACTAACATATCTATAGTTTCATCACTACTTGTTATTTTCTTTACGTTTTTCATTTCACTTATCTTACTTTGTACTTCTGAGCTTTTACTTAAATCTGTTAATGTTACAACATAAGATGATGGAAACACATTATTTTGGTCATATCCATCTAATAAATATGATTTATCACCTAGCCTATCTTTCATGTGTTGAAGTGCTTCTTCTTTTGATACAAATTCTATTGTATTTACACCATCTAATGCATTTATTTCTTCGCCTAGTGTTTTTACTTCTTCATCTGTTGCATCATTTGTTATATATGCCTGTATTCCTTGTTCTGCCTCTACTTGCTTTATAAAATTATTAAAATTTCCAACTAATATAAAACATATTCCAAAAAATATCATTATTACACACATCGTACCAAAGGATGTTGCCGCTTGTTTTTTGTTTTTGAATATGTTTGAAATTCCTTCTCCTATTAAATAGGTTAATACATTATATTTCATCATAACCACCTTTTTTATCATCTCTTATAATTTCGCCTTTTTCGATATGTATTACCCTTTTTTTCATTTTGTCTACTATATCTTTGGCGTGTGTTGCAACTACAACTGTTGTTCCTCTCATATTTATGTCGTTTAGTAAATTCATTATATCCCAAGCTGTATCTGGATCTAGATTACCTGTTGGTTCGTCTGCAATTAACATTGATGGATTATTTACTAATGCTCTAGCTAAAGCTACTCTTTGCTGTTCTCCACCTGATAATTCGTGTGGATACATTTTAGCCTTTTGGCCTAACCCTACTAATGATAATACCATAGGTACTTGTCTTCTTATATGTCTTTGTGTAGCACGAACTATATACATAGCATAGGCAACATTATCATATACTGTTTTATCTGGTAATAGTCTAAAGTCTTGGAAAACCACCCCCATACTTCTCCTTAAATATGGTACTCTATTTGGTTTTAAAAATGTTGTATCTTTTCCATTTATTATTATATTTCCTGTTGTTGGTTCTTCTTCTTTTAAAATTAATTTTATTAATGTTGATTTTCCACTTCCCGATGTTCCTACCAAAAAGCAAAATTCTCCTTTTTCTATTAAAAAATTAGCATTTTTGACTGCTTTTGTTCCAGTGTCATAAGTTTTTGTGACATTTCTAAATTCTATCATTTTTTATTTTTCTCCTTTTGTCTACTTTGTTATATTTTATCTATATTATCATAACAATAAATGCTTTTTTTTTCAATAGTATTTACGAAAAATTTACAAATTGTGATTTTGTTTTATTTCTAATCTTAATAAAGCTATTTCCTTTGTTAATTCAATTAATAAATCATCTCTTTTTTCGATTTTTTCTATTATTGATAATAGGAGCTTTTCTATTTTTTCTTTTTCCATATTTTTTTCCTCCTTCCGCCGTAAAAATATTATGTTTTTACTAAGAAAGTTTAATTTTGAATCAAAAATCTCAAAGTGATTGATTTAAAAATCTAATTTGATTTAATGTTGATTTAACTTTTCACATTATAAATTCTATTTTTAATTTTGTCAATAGTTTTTGCAAATTTTTGTTTGTAAAAATATTTTTTAATTTTTTTCGACAAATCTATTGACAAACTTTCAAATATATTATATACTACAATCTGTCGTTAGGGAATGCTCCCTTAGCTCAGTTGGTCAGAGCAACCGGCTCATAACCGGTGGGTCCAAGGTTCGAATCCTTGAGGGAGCACCAATATTAACCGCCAATTTAGTTGGCGGTTTTATTATTGACTTTTTTGTTCTAATATTGTATATATTATTATATTATTTAGTAGTTGCTTAGAAAATTAGAAAACTTTTGAGGTCCTAAGTCATTAAAATAAGATGAGATGTGTAAATATTTTACAAATCTCATCTTATTTTTTAATTCATATTTACTGTAAATCCATTCGTTGAATCTCCACTTATAAGACTAGCGTTTAAAGAAACCACAGGAAATAATGCACGATTACCATTTCCAGTCTCATCACTCGAGTAATACATACCATATGCATCTACATTACCATCATTCACAAGGCACATATCAAAATAACAATATGTCGAATAAGTACCTATGCAGCGTGAAGCTAGCCAATAATTAGTGCTTGCATCTTGTGGCATTAGTAAATTATAATAATTAATTCCATCTTTTGACATTATAAATGCTGTTTGCATATATGAATTATCCCTATACCAATATGTTTGATATGGATGTATGCTTTGGGCTGTTGTTATTTTTCCATCTGCCGCCTCATCATCATTTTTTTCAATGAAATCTGTTTGTTTACTCATTCCTAATCCATTTTCTTTTGTGTTTCCACCGTTTATAACGCTTAAAATTTCTTTTGCATACATAGATGGATAATTTTTGCTACTCGTATATTCATTTGTTAATTGTGTTCCATATTTTGCTCCCCCTCCACTAGTATATTGATATTTATGTGTTTCTAATAATTTCGTTTTATCCATATATTTCTCTATATCTTCTATATTTAAACTTCTAGCCGTTATTCCCTTACTTGTATTTGAATACAAACTATTGCAAGCATCATTTAATAATTTAACCCCATTATTATACCCTTGAGCTTGTCCTAAATACACTTTTCCTGATGTAGAATTTGTTGGCACCAGCTCAACCTTTCCATTTTCAATTGACAATACTCTCCATTTTGTCAAATTAAAACTTTCTCCATCTGCACTGCTTAATGTTACATCATCCGTCTTAGTTGTTGAACAATATTTAGCTTGCCAATTATATGTTCCACTTGGCGAATATGTCACCGGAGAGCCTACCTCCAATCCTTCGGGTACACCAAATGCATATTTATCTATTGCACTTTCATATCCTTGCATCTTTTCATCTTCATCTTTTTGTACATCTTCCGTTTTCTCTTTTGCCTCGCTTGCCCTATTTAAAATTCCATTTTGTCCTGTAAGCATACTTATACTAACACCTGCCAATATAAGCAACACAATTATCGTTACGACAAGAGCAATCAATGTTATACCTGTGTTTTTATTAATTTTCTTCATTTAAAATCCTCCTAAAATCAATTTGCATTCATATTTTGCATCTATTTTAATTTTATCATTATAGTTGCATAAATTCAACTTTGGATTCAAATGTAATACAAATATAAAATCTTTGTAACAGTAGGTGATTATATGTATTATTCTTAACTTATATTGTAGTTCTCATCCTCTTCATACTTATTATAATTAATTATTTTTGTAATAATTATTTCAATTTATGTTATATATAATATATTTTGTCAACCTCAACACACAATTATAAATTTCAATTTTCACAAATATTTTCTTATTTTATCACTAAAGTATTGATTTTTCGTAAAATTTATGTTATATATAATAGTGAGTGGTGCTCAAGAAACTTTCGAAGCCTTGAGTCATTTTTTATTTGGAGGTACAATGAAGGAATATAAAACCAATATAGAACTTATAAATTATCTTATATCCAAAGGATTAATTATAAACGATAAAGAAAATTCATTAAATAACTTAGAAAGATATTCATACTATTCCATTATAAATGGATATAAATTCGTCTTTAAGAATAACGATAATAACTATAAAGAAAATACTTCTTTTGAAGAAATATTTGCACTATATGAATTTGATAAAAATATAAAATCTATATTTTTAAAATATATTTTAGAAATAGAAATAATAATAAAATCCCTTATGTCAAATACCTTAGCTAAACAATATGGTATTCAGAATTATTTAAATTCTTCTAATTTTGATGATAATATCAATAAAAATTCGATAAATATTTTTATAAAAAAAATAGAAAAAGAAATTGATGATAATTATATAAAACACCCAGCTATAAAACATTATAAAGATGTCTATGGTTTTGTTCCCCCTTTTGTTTTAACAAAAATTTTAACTTTCGGAACCATAAGCAAATATTATAGTTTACTAAAGCAATATGATAGACAAACTATAAGTAAATATTTTAAATTATCCGATAAATTATTGAAGCAAATCTTAATAAATCTAACTATGGTTAGAAATATTTCTGCGCATTCCGATAGATTATTTGCATATAGAAACAAATATGATATTAGCTTTAAAAACATAGAGAAAAAATATCCTAGAAAAGAAAACTTATGTAATTTATATATGATTATAAAATGTATGAAGGTATTACTTGATGAGAAAAAATACAATGAATTTAGATACTTGCTTGATAAAGAAATTGAAAAGTTAAAAGAAAATTTAACCGTTATTGATATAAAAGATATCTTGATAATAATGGGATATGATGTATAATATATAATCAATTTGAATATAATAATTTCAGTGGTGCTTAGAAAACTTTTGAAGCTCTAAGTCATAAAAAATAAGATGTGTAAATATTTTACACATCTTATTTTTACTCATTTTCTCCTCTTCCTTCTGGAAGTGCATTACTAGGTAATTCAATTCTTATTCTAATTCTAAATACATAAGTTGCAGCTCTAACAATCTTACTATTTTTAAATCTTTGCCATAATGATGGTTTAGCTTTAAATGTTGTTTCTTCTTTATAGTTATTTAATTCTTCTTGAGCTTCTTCAACTGCCTCATTAGCCTCCACTTCATTATTTTCTTCTATAGTTTGAACATTTGCTTTAACTTTTTCTTTCTTAGCCTTTACCTTTTTAGCTTTTTTCTTTGTTTCAACTACTTCTTCAATATTTTGAACTTCTGGTTCTACTTCTTCCTCTACAATTGTTTGAGTATTATCCTCAGGTGTTGGAATTAATTTTAAAGCATCTGATACTTCAATTCCTATAAAACTTAATGCTTTTGAACTATCTTCTAGTCTTTCCATATCTATTTCTATATGTAAATTAGATTCAAGATTATTTGCTTTTGCTTTAAGTATTTTCATAGAGTCATTATATTTTTGTGATGTTTTTCCTTTGCATCTTCCTAATGTGTTTAAGCTTTCGATTATTTCTTCTGGGAACTTGTCTGATGCTTCTTCTACATCGGCTTTCCATCCTTCTTCTTTGTTGTCTGCTTCTTCTATAAGTTCATTTAAAGTTCCAGCTAGTGCTATATTTTCTTCTCTTTGTTTTATTAATTCTTCAACTCTTTTTGTATTTTCCTCGAATTGATTTATAGCAAATTCCACTAAGCCATAAGCAGCATTATATACACTTACAGGGAAATTTTTCTTTTTAGGATATTCTATTAAGTATGTCTTTATAGACTCTATCAAATCTTTAAAATATGTATCTTCTTCTAATTGTATTATTTTTTTCTTGTTGTTCGGATTTATTAATTTTTGAACTTTATCTATATTTGATATTATTTTTTCTTCTGTGATTACCATTCTCACATTTACTATGCCAGACTTAGACATTGTAAACTTCCCTCCTTTGTTATTATTTTAACGTATCTTCTACATAATTCATTTTTATTATACAACACTCCCCTAAAAACTACAAGAAATTTTGCCAAACTTTTTTTTACATTTTTATGACAGAATTGTTACATTTTTATTACAGTGTTTTTAAATACTTTTCATTATTTTGTTCATTTCTACATTTCTTTTAATTTTCAAAGTAGTTGTTTTTACAAGTTCTTCGTCTGTTAATATTAATTTTTTTACATATTTATATTTAGGCATAGTCTTATTTACTTCTTTTACCCAATTCCAGATTTTTTCTTTCAAATCATCTATAGTTATATCTCCAAATTGTTTTTTTACATAGTCCTTATCATAGCATATTTTTACAGATAATGTTACATCTCCATCTCTTGCGGGCATACCAAACACCATACATTCTTTTACTAATTCTGATTTTTCTAACAGGCTTTCTATTTCCTCTGGATATACATTTTTTCCGTTTTTTAATACAATAACAAATTTCTTTCTTCCAGAAATATATAAATATCCATTTTTATCAATTCTAGCTAAATCTCCTGTACGGAACCATCCATCTTCTGTAAATACTTCTTCATTTGCTTCTTCATTATTATAATATCCAATCATTACAGAATCGCCTTTTGCTAAAAGTTCTCCAACTCCCGATTTATCTGGATTATCTATTTTTACCTCTACACTTGGAAATTTCTTACCAATAGATCCTAATCTTTTTTGTTTTGTAAGTTCTGCTGCAATTACTGGTGATGTTTCTGTTAAACCATATCCTTGTAATACATTAAATCCTAAATCCCAGAACCCTTTTTCTTTTTCAGGTGATAATGCTGCTCCACCTGCAACCATTACGCGTAAACAGCCTCCAAGGTTATCGTGAATTTCTTTAAATAATTTTTTTCTTATATCAATTCCAACTTTTAATAAACAATTGCTCAATTTTATACCTTTTTTTACAGTTGGCATTTTTCCCTTGTCCTCAATTGTTTTCATTAATTTATCATACATTTTCTCAAATACAACTGGCACACATATCATCGCAGTAATTTTAAAGTTTTTAAGTTCATCTGCAATATGTCTTACACCTTTTGAGAATATTATGCTTCCACCAATTGACAATGGATATAAGAATCCAACTGTACATTCAAATGTGTGATGCAAAGGTAAAAATGATAATAATCTGTCTGTTTCGTCAAGTTCAAAAACATTTCTTATGTCTTTTACATTTGTGCAAATATTTTTGTGTGATAACATAACAGCTTTTGATTGATTTGTTGTTCCAGATGTAAATAGCATTATTGACATTTCTTCATTATTAATCTTAGCTTCCAAAAATTCTTTATTTCCGCCATCTAATAGTTCTTTTCCTTTTTTAGTTATCTCTTTTAAAGAATATTTGTTAAAGTCATTTTTTTCTAAATCCATAGAAATGAAATATTTTAATTTTGTATTTCCTTGTTTTTGAATTTTTGCCATACATTCATCATATTTTTCTGAATAGATAATTGCCTCTACTTCTGAACGAATTATTAAACTTTCTATTTCATTTTCTGGTAGTGCTTTATCTAATGGTACTATTGTTCCTGTACCAGTTACTACTGCTAAATATGAAAGTTCCCATTCATACCTATTTTCTCCAATTACAGCAATTCTTTTTCCTTTTAAGCCCATTTCTATTAAAGCTGTTCCTAAGCTATTAATTTCATAGCAAAATTCTTTGTATGTTACTTTTTTAGAATCTTCTAGGCCTTTTCCATCTCTGTAAAAAGCTACTTCTTCTCCAAATTTTTCTTCTGAATTTTTCATCATTTCCTTTAAATTTTCAAATTTTATGCTTCTATCTAACATCTTTTATATCTCCTTTAACCCTTTTATTACTGTATTTTCAAATTCTTTATAAACTTTTCCAACATTAAAGCTCTCTTTGTCTCTTAATTTGTATACTAAACACGAACATATTAAGCCATATATTTCTGATGCATAAATTTTTTCATCTCCTGCTTTTATTTGTCTTGCATCAATTCCTTCTTTTACTATTTGTTCAATTTTTTTTATGTATTCATATATATATTCTTTGCATTTTTGATTTCTTTGTTCATTTCCGTAAAATTGGCTTAATAAAATTGTTATTATATCTTCATATTTATCAACAATTTTTACTTGAATTAATACTATTGCTTTTATTTTATCTATATAGTTATGATATTTTGATGTTTTAATATCTACACTATTTTGTAATAGCTTTACTCCCTCAGATACTAAAAAATTAAATATCTCCTCTTTGCTTGCAAAATGATAATATAATGTTCCTTTTGCTACTCCTACTGTTGCTGTTATTTCTTCTATACTTGTGTTTTCATAACCTTTTTCCGCGAATAATTTCATTGATGTTTCAAATATTTTTCTTTTTGTTTTATTCAAAACTTATCCTTCTTTCTCGTTTATATTTATACTAGCTTATTATATATAAATAATTTGATTTTTGCAATAGCCTGTTTTAAATTTGAATAGACGGTCGATATTTTTTCAAAAATTTGTCAAAAAAACTTGAATTTATTTTCATTTTAGTATAGTATATATAAAAACAAAACAGGAGGATAAAAAATGCCTAAGAAAACTAAAGAAATCAATGAAACAATAGAACATATAAAAGATTTATTATCTCCTAAAAAAGATAAAAAAGAATCTAAAAAAACAAATAAAAAGGTAGCTTCTACCTCTGCTAAAAGCAAAAACACCACTTCAAAAACAGCAACAAAAACTAAACCTGCTTCAGAAAATAAAACTACTTCTACCAAAAAAGCTACTCCAAAAAAATCTGCTTCCAAGAAATCTGTATCTAAAAAAGCAGTTCCTAAAAAAGTAGAAAAAAAAGAGAATAAACCAACAATTCATAATTTTTCACCAGAATACTACGATTTACCATACAAATATAATAAAACGGTCGTAAAAATATTAGCTCAAACACCAACAAATTTATTTGTATATTGGGAAATATCTGATGAAGATAGAGAAAAACTAAAAGAGCAATATGGAGAATATTTTTTCGAAATAACAAAACCAGTTTTAGTCATACATAATATAACAATGAATTACTCATTTGAAATAGATATAAACGATTTTGCAAACAGTTGGTATTTTCACGTAAATGATAGTAGCTGTGAATACCAAATAGAACTTGGCAGACGCCCTATCCCAATAAATTACAATTATATGCCACAATATAATGTAGAAAAAAGCGGTCCAATAGCTCCAGTTCAAGTGCCATTTGTTTATATATCTTCGTCAAACGAATTAGAAGCACCAAATGACCATATTTTATTTAACAACAAAAACAAAATATATTTTAGAAATGTAAAGACAAATCAAATTATAGAAAAAGATGTTAAAGACTTTCCATTTATTGTTAAGGATAATGAATTTGTTAATGTTTATGAATTATACAAAAAACTATATAAAGATGAAATTATCGATGGTAGATTTGACAGAATGAACCCATCTTCTGGAAATCCATCATCAGGAAATTTAAGTTCTTGGTAAAACTTTAATCTAGCTTTCGTTTGTTTTGTAAGCTAGATTTTTTTACATTGTAGTTAAAGAAAGGAAAAATCAAATGCAAAAAAAAGGATACGTAAGCTTTGTATTACACGCACATCTCCCATTTATTCATCACCCAGAAAGTAATGATTACTTGGAAGAATCTTGGTTATATGAAGCAATCTCAGAAACATATATACCTTTACTAAAAAATTTCAAAAAATTAGTAGATGAAGGGGTTAATTTTAGAATAACAATGTCAATGACTCCTCCTCTACTTTCAATGCTTGATAATAAATTATTACAGCAAAAGTACATTAATTATTTGGAAAATTTAATAGAATTATCTGAAAAGGAAATTAAAAGAACAACATTTAATGAAAAAATGAATAATCTATCAAAATACTATTATGAAAGATATTCTGAAGATTTAAGATTATTTAGAGATGAATTCAAATGTGATTTAATTTCTCAGTTTAAACATTTTCAAGATATTGGAGTATTAGAAATAATAACTTGTGGTGCAACACACGGATATTTTCCAATATTATATGTAAATGAAAAAACAGTTAGAGCTCAAATTGCTGTAGGTGTTCAAACTTACGAAAGATATTTCGGTAAAAAGCCTCGTGGTATTTGGCTTCCAGAGTGTGGATATGTTCCAGAAGCTGATAAATATTTAAGAGAATTTGGCGTAGATTATGCAATTGTTGAATCACATGGTGTTTTATATGCAAACCCTACTCCAGTTTATGGTACTCTTGCTCCAATAGTTTCACCTCAAGGCTTTACAGTTTTTGGACGTGATATGGAATCTTCTAGACAAGTTTGGAGTTCAATTAATGGTTATCCAGGCGACTACAATTATAGAGATTTTTATAGAGATATTGGTTATGAAGCTGATTACGATTACATAAAACCTTATATTGCACATAATGGAGTTAGAGTTCATACAGGTATAAAATATCACAGAATTACAGGTGATACTGATAATAAAGATATTTATGATATCCAATGGGCAAAAGATTCAGCAGAACGTCAAGCAGGACACTTCTTAAATTCTAGAACTGAGCAAATTGAAAATGCATCTCATTATATGAATAAACCTCCTATTGTTTTATGTCCTTATGATGCAGAACTTTATGGACATTGGTGGTATGAAGGTCCTTATTGGTTATATATTTTATTTAAAAAGATTTATTATGATGAATGTAATTTTGAGCTTATTACTCCATCTGAATATATGGATAAGTACCCAGAAATTCAACAATGCCAACCTTGTAGATCAAGTTGGGGCGCAAATGGTTATAGTGAAGTTTGGCTTAATCCTTCAAATGACTATGCTCATAAACATCTTCATACTGCTGGAGATAGAATGTGTGAGTTAGCTTATAAATTTAGGGATTCTTATGATACTTTAAATAATTTAGATAACCAAATTAAAAAACTAAAAAAAGAGAAAAAACCTATTACTTCTATTACTTCTTCTAGCAAGTATAGAAATACTAAATTACAAGTTCGTGCTTTAAATCAAGCAGCTCGTGAACTTTTACTTGCTCAAAGTAGTGATTGGCTATTTATTATTACTAATAATACTATGGTTGATTATGCTCATAGAAGAATTAAAGACCATATTGGTAGGTTTACTAGACTTTATAACGAACTTAATTCTGGTAAAATTGATAGAAAATTCTTGAGTGAAATTGAGGAAAAAGACTGTGTCTTCCCTGATATTGATTATAGAATTTATTTATAATTTTTTATGAATACTTTCACAAATTTTGTATATACTTTTGGTAACAGGATTTGTGGAGGTGTTTTTTTTATGGATATTAATCGTATTAATTCTATTTTATCTAATGATGAGAAGTTTGATGTTTTTTATGAGGACAGGCCTGTGTGGATTCAGGGGATTTCTAAGGATATGGCTAAGGTTGGGTTTGTGGATAATTTTGAGGAGATGGATGTTAGGATTTCGGAGTTGTATGAGAAGTAGAAAAAACATATAAGGTAATTTAAAAATTATCTTATATGTTTTTTATTTAATATAATGTTATTCTAAAACCTATATTAGCTGAATTTTTATATCCTGCTCGATAATGATCCTTAATTGTTGCAAAATAAATGTCTCCCTCATTATTAAAGCTTCCTCCTCTATAAATTTCAAACGATTCATTTGCTTGATTACTTTCCATGGTCCATTCCCAAACATTTCCTGCAACATCATATATGTTCATTATTGAAAATTTATCATCCGCACCAGTTGTTAAAAGTAAACTTGAATTGCTGATTTTTTTATATGGACAATTTTTATATAACATACCTCCGTCTTCAATATATTTGGCAGCATTATTATTTATATTCCATAAATTGTTTTTATAATTTCCTATTGTTGTACTATCACTCAACAATAATAAATTATCTATTTTTCCACTTTTACATATAAATGTTGTCATTAAATCCCATTGAATTCCATATAGCAAACTGCTATTATATTTATGACTATTATTAAAATTATAAGCTAATGTTTGAGCCTGCGTTCTAGTCACCCAATTATAAGGATAAGCATTTTTCTTTATAACAGGCGTCTGTGATGCAATATGTTCTATATTACATTCTCCATTCGAAAAAACTCTCGAATCTTCTTTATTTACATCAATTCCAACTTCATATCTTCCTACCCAAAATCCACCATTTTGATATACTCTTTTTATCATTTCATTTTTAGCATTATCGTATTCCATCTTACTTTTGAAAAGACCTTCTTTATCGTTTTCATTATACGTATCATTGGTTTCTCCAGATCTATACCCTTCGCTATATTTTTTCCAATCTTCTAGTATTTTACTATAAGAATCCTCGTTAAAATCTGATATTTCGATTCCCGCCGTCTGGTACACCTCTGTTGTTTTAGGCACTTCCACCCAAACATACTCATTTCCATATCCATCAGTTATAACCAATCCATCATCAATAGAATCCTCTCCTTCAATTTTAGTCGGAACAAATCCTTCTGGTAATGTAATACCTTTATATGTTGTCTCATCTGTATTCATTAAAGCTTCCGCTTGTGCTAATTTTCTTTGTTCGTCTTTACTTGCTGTTTCTGTTTTTTCTTTAGCTTCACTTGCCCTATTCAATATTCCATTTTGCCCTGTTAGCATACTAACACTTATACCCGACAATATTAAAAGTACTATAATTGTTACAACCAAAGCTATAAGCGTAATTCCTCTTTTATTTTTAATTTTCATCTTTTTTCCTCCGTCATTTAATTTACTAATTCTTCAAATTATTATGCGCTCAAAACCAATACCACATCCTGTAGTTTCATTTAATCATATTTTGTGCACATTTTCAATTCTTTTTTACAATGTTATTCATTTGTTAATGTAATGTAATTTTTCTGTAACACTTGTAGTCTAACTACATACATATCTACTTTTGTCGATTTATGTCGAACGATTTTTCTTGACATTCCAAGCTTTCCGCCATATAATTTATAAAGATTTTTTCAAACTCGGTTAAATCTAAAAAT
>OKXB01001935.1_pt1 | contig 18359 bp, 10 predicted proteins | sample 1601731 | NCBI WGS metagenome assembly OKXB01 (sample SAMN04414077, study PRJEB24778) | human gut metagenome | material: faecal | host: Homo sapiens | reverse complement strand
AGGAATCAACCGGGGAAAAGAAACAGAAGCGGCAGAACCGAAAAATGATCGAGGACCTGCCCGTGCTCGAAACCGAGGTGATAGAGCCGGACAGCGTGGACCTGTCCTTGTACCGCAGGATAGACGAGGAGGTGACCCGTGTTATCAAGCACAAACCGGGGATGCTTTATGTAAAGGAGATCATCCGCCCCAAATACGCGCTGGGGGACAACACGCAGCTTCCCCCTGAGGGGCAGAAAGGCGTGGAGATTGCCCCATACCGTTGATGCCTGTCGACAAGAGTATCGCTGATGCCAGCCTGCTTGCGGAGATCCTGCTCCAGAAATATGAATATCACGTTCCGTTCTACCGTCAGATACAGCAATACCGCCACCTTGGCATGAAGGGGCTTACGTTAAGCACGATGGACGGATGGTTCAAGAAAACGGTAGAGCTGTTGAAGCCATTGTATGAGTTGCTCAAACAGGAGGTCTTCACGAGGCGGCGGCCAATATGTCGGTGGTCTGTTCCCTGCTGGCCACCTGCAAGGCGCACGATGTCAACCCGAGGGATTACCTGAATGACATCATCGCCCGAATGCCCTATCACAAAAAGGCGACCCGCGAGGAACTTTTGAATCTACTTCCACACAAATGGAAGTTGCAACATCCGGAAAGTATATTGACAAAACAAAATGCGGAATCCGGCAACTAGCCCCAACTGCAACATGTAGGTTCAACAAAACAAATAGCGACGGCTACTATTAGGTTCATAGTGACAGTCGCTTTTCTTATATATAAAGGGCTGGCATGAACCTGTAGTTGGCCGAATGCTTGCGATGAGATGTCAAAACAGGAGAGATAATTATGGAGTGAAAGTGGTAACCACACGAAACGATTATCTTGGTTACTCACCACACACGAAAAGCCCCGAACCGGAGTTCGAGGGCTGATGTTAATCTTCTATGTAAAATCCGTAATCAGTTAGGAATTGCAATAAATCTTTATACGCTTTCTCCTTTTTGGGAGTAAGCTTAAATAATTTTTTTCTTGTTTTTGAAAACCAGTTGTAAAGTAAAGCATCTGTTTTGTTGGTTGGTAACTCATATTCGGAACTCACAAAATATTTTAAGTCTTTACATTTCTCAATAAAAGAAAACTCACTTGAAGTCATTACATATTCTTCTCGTTTAGAAAGCTCTGCTTCTAAACGTTTCTTTTGTTCTTCTGTAACATCAAGAACCCCTTTGATTACATTATTATACCAACGATTCAGCGATGCTTCTACATCATCAGAAGAAGCAAAAGGGATATGATGATTTGTATCTATATAGTCAAGGAAGTCAACAAATCTTTCGTCAAATGATTTACGAGATACAACAGATCGGTCGATTTGAATAAATGATGTAGCATACTTCTTAGATTCAATGCCTATTAGCCCACCTTCAAATTTCACAAAATGATATTTATCATCAAGCAAAATATTACTATTTACACTATTTCTATTTGTGTTACGTCCTTTGATAGCCAAAAAGTCAACAATATCGTCAAGAGAAAGAGGTGTATCGCTTTCTTCAAGAATTTGATGAATTAACCCTCGTATAGTTAAATGGTTAATATTCCATTTTTTAAGTGTATAGGTAGAAGTCTTACCAATTGCTGTGATTCTATCAGAATTGAATAGAAAACTTCTCAATGTTCCGGGTGCATAAGATATTGCAGGATGCAAGTCTAATAACCTCGAACATAATTCGTCAATATAGGACAGACTTTATCATGGTCATGACTTACCCCCTCTTTCCCCACGCATCATCATCTTTTTCCTGCAATAACATGCTTATAAACATTCAGCCCAATACCGACATTTTTGATACTGACCATTCTTACGATTGTTTATCAATCTTTGAAGATTTCTTTTGCCTTCCATTCTCATTTTTATAGAGGATAAAATTGCGGTTGTCTGCAATTTTACCCTCTACGAACGGTGCTAATGGACGATTATCCGGCCTCGGTTCCCATTACAGCGATTAACAAATAAAGCCAAAATCCGATAATTTCATTTTTGATATACTTCCAGTTATTTCTCCAGGATGACTTTTCAGCCATCTTCTTCTGTTCTACCTGGCAGGCCGCCCCTATTTTTTCAATTCAGGCCGGATCCTTTCCAACCAATTATCTACCCTATCTTCTGTTTTATCAGCCTCATAATCCTCATCCAGCGGCAAACCGATAAATTTACCTTCCTGTAAAGCACGCGAATCATTAAAGATGTAATCACGGGTCTCTGTTTCTCCGATCAGTTGTCCGCCGATTTCCCCGATCGTCTGGCCCAATATGCCCATTCCGTCTACAAAATTATTCGGATAACTGACATGATCCCCCAACCCGACGATAGCAACCTTTCGACCTTCCAAACGAATCCGGAGCATTTTGGGTAAAAATGACGACCAGGGATCTTTTTGTTCCATTTCCCAGGTATTCCGGCCTAAAGTCGAACAGACCAGGATCAGATTGTGATAATCCAGTAATCGCAGTGGAGTGACATCAGAAATAACAAAGAGATCCGGTTGCAGATCTACCAGTTTTTGTTTGATCAGACGGGCCACTTTATGAACGCTGCCTCCCGAAGGTGCATAAAATATTCCTAATCGTTTTGTAGCCTTATGATCTTTATCTATCAAATAATTCCCTTCCAGATCAGCTTTCAGCTGATAATTCCCTGGTTGATTTTCCTTTTTCATGGATCGCATAATTTAATGTCAAACCTATATGATATCTAACCTATATACGGCAAAGGAATGGGACGGTTTGTTTTTGTTAAAAAAATTTTCTCTGCGCTTTATTTTTGTTTTTGTTTAAATAACCATTTATCGTCTTGAATCTGAAGTTCATAAATTTTGTCATTACCTCCGTCAGTAGTCGAATCGGCATCCTCTGTTTTAGCTTTGTGTCTCAGATCATCCAAGGCCGATTTATAGCGGGATTTTTCCTCTGTGGTCAGCGAAGGCATATCATTGATCCGGTCAGAAATAAACTGCATCAGTTTTTCATTGTTGCAAATATTCAGATTACAGGCTAATCCGGCTTCCCGTATGGTTTCATTAAACTGAAGTAACATCTGATCCACCCTCTTTTTATCCGCTTTCCAATATCCTTTCCTGACCGTCTCGAGCAGACGGGCAAGTATCGACTGATAGGCATATAAATTGCCGCTCTTCTTAAACCGTTCTTTTATATCCAGTCGATATTTATCCATGACATAAGTATCATAGATTTGATTCCAGTCGTTATCGCTAACCGATTCCGGTAATGTGGCCTCCCAGCCCCAAAGATTAAAAACCATTTTATTGATAAAACGGGCACCGGCATATCCCTCGTCCACCATCGCATCCACCCATTTGGGATTCAGATAACGGGTCTTCAGTTCACGTCCCAGAAATTTCTCGAGTGTCTCCTGTCCCGGAGCCGAAGGATCGACCAGATTCGTCAGCATGACCACCGGTGATTTCCCGTCGATCGTCCGAACGGCCAAACCGGTAGCACCGAGGTACTGAAACATATCGTCATTATCCAGCAAAGCATACAGATTCGAAGTCCTGCTGTGTAAAGCCACCCTGGTACCCGACAAAGCATTTTTAAATACAGTTTTCGAAAAGCCTTTCGGTAAATAGGTATATTCGTCCTCTGCTTTCGTTCCCCAAAATCCTTGACCATACAAATGACTCATCTTGTCAAAATAAACTTCCGCCACGTCCTTTTCATCCTCCCAGGTTCCCGAAGCCTGCACCGTCCCACTAACCCCGGTACCATAAGCACCCGAAGGGGTCGTAAACAAACGTACCGAAGCGATGCGCCGGGCCAGCGAATCTTCCTGAACCCCCAGTTGTTTCAACTTATCTTCAGATTCAAGGATATGTTCCCGGACAAAATTATCTTTTTCATCGGCACTTCTGGCCAGGCTGACTGCCTTGTCCAGCAGAGCCATCAATTCGGGAAAAATATCCCTGTATAATCCCGATGGAGCAAAAACGACATCTACTCTCGGACGTTTCAACTCATGCTGCGGAATCAATTCCAGACCGACAACCTGATTGGAAGCATTATAAACAGGTCTCACACCAAGTAAGCTTAAAGCCTGGGCTTCCATCGTACCTTCATTCCGGATACACTCCACCGCCCACAAATTTATGGTCACTTTAGGAGGACACTCCCCGTTGTGTTCGGCCTTATACTGTTCTATCAGCTCCTCTGCCAATTGCTCTCCCAACCGACAAGTCATTCTGGAAGGAATCAGTCTCGGATCGAAAGCAAAAAAGTTTTTACCTGTAGGCAGAGCACCCGGATTCCGGATCGGGTCGTTTCCTGTTCCTGCCCGGACATACTTTCCATTCAAAGCCCGGATAAAAGCATCCAATTCTTCTTTCCCCGATTTTGCGATATTCTTTTGTACCTGCTCCCTGAAAAGTTCCAAATCTTTTCCCATCAAATCCTTTTGCATTGATACAATAGCTTCCGTTGTCGCTTTCGTATAAGCCTCATCAGGGGATACACCGAAAGTGTGCAAGCCGAAAGGGGTTTTATTTTCTTCTATCTCTTTCAGATAATCGTCGATATCTTCCAGATTCTGATCCGTTATGGTATCCAGCTTCAAATCCTTATCCAGTCCGAGTGTTTTTATCCGAAGAACCAGATCCCTGAATTGCGCCATCGACGAGATCGGGCTTTTGCTTTTTTGATCATAGTATTTAGATATGCCACTTTTCAAATCCCGCAATTCCGGATTTAAAGAAGCCTTATCGAAAGGAGGAGTCATGTGGTCGATAATCACGGCCTGTCCCCTTCTTTTCGCCTGCAGGCCTTCACCCACATTATCCACAATATACGGATAAATATTAGGTACATCCATGATCAGCGCTTCGGGATAATCATCGGGACCGAGTCCGGCTTCTTTTCCGGGCAACCACTCATGCGTGCCGTGAGTACCGATATGCACCAGTGCATCCGCGTGAAAGCCATACTTCAAAAAAAGATAATAAGCCAGATACTGATGAGGGGGAGGAACCAGAGGATCGTGATATAAACTCTTCGCATTGTCTTCCCATCCCCGGGGAGGTTGAGGTGTCAGTATGATATTTCCGTATTTCACCACCGGGATCACAAAATAAGATTTCCCGGAAGAATCTTTCCAAACCATCAGTTCAGACTCTTCGGGTTTTCCCCATTTGTTCTCCATTTCCGTCCTAATCTTCAACGATAACTTATCGTACCATTCTTTGTACACTTCCATCGGTACCAATACAGGATCTCTTTTACGCACCAATTTATCCACCTCTGCAGGAGCCCAGGAACCGATATTCCTTCCATAGTCCATCACCCGGTTAAAAATAGCAGCACTGTCGATCGGCTGCCCGCCGGTATCATACCCCTCCTGCCGCATTCTCTGTAGGATAGATAAAATACTTCGGGGAAGTACATTCAGGTAGCTGGCCCCTATGTTTTCTTTTCCGGGAGGATAGCTGTAGTAAATCAGGGCCACTTTCTTTTCATGATTAGGCTTTGTCTGCAGGTTATGGATATTCTTTATACGCCCGAGCAGCGTTTCCATCTGATAACCGATCATATTCTTAATCCGGATATTATGATCGAAATCGTCGAATACGACAGCAACAGAAGGTTCGATATAACCGGCTAATTCGGGTATAGCCACCAAATTCGACCGATTGTAAATATCTATTCCGACTAAAGATTTTTCCCAATCTTTTTGATTCGTACTCAGTATAATCCCATTGATCACCGGCACTCCTAATTTTTCCAGCACCACCCTTTCCTGCTCAGGCCTTGTATTATACCAACATCCCAGATTCAAGACGGCACTCACGCGGGGAAGACTATCACAGGAAATAAAAAACCGTTCGATCACCTGTTCTTCGTGATGTCCCGGTTTTTGAGAGGTGAACACGGGTAATACATTAAAACCTTTCTCTTCGATATTCCGGATAAATACATCGATATACAAATACTGCGATTTGGTCAGATCGCTTCTTCCAATAATCAATCCGATCCAGGGAGCCTGGGTGTCGATATCGGTTCTCTCGGCTAAATAAGAACCGATATAGGTATGTAATTTTTTATTTCTATAGTTATATATTCCGGAAAGGGGAGTTTCTTCAATATCCTGATATTCACAATCGAAATGTAAATCTTTATTCAGTTTTTTCAGAACGATATTCATGATATTGTTTTCTCCTCCGCTTTTAAAAGCGGCCAATGTCCAGGGATCGAAACAGATCCCCCATTCCTGCAATTCGGCATCGTATTCATGGGATAAATTAAGCGCATAAACCTTCGCTCCGCGTTTCAAAGCAGACAACAGCTGAGGTTTAGCTTTAAAAACCAACCCATTATTATGCAAAGCGACGAATATCAGATCGGAATTTTCAAAAAAATCCATATCACTTTCGTGATAGTTGGAATAGATAAATTCCTTGAACTGACATTTCTCCGCTACCTCCGGATGCATTTTCGCCAGTAAATGCATGCTCCGGTTTACGCCGACCCAAAAACCGTCATCGATAAGAAAACTGACTTTGTTTTGGGCTGTCAAAGATAGCCCAAAACAAAGTGACAAAATAACAAAATAATACTTAATCCCTTTCATACCCCATTATATATCCGCCATCAGCAACAAATACATGTCTTCAGATCAAAAAGTCATAGCAGCTCTTACCTGAAAATTCCGCCCAGGCATATTATAACCATCCTTTTCGGTATAATTTTCATCGAATAAGTTGTTAATATTCAAACCGACCGACACATTCTTTATAAGCGGACAAGAGGCCGAAAAATCGAACACCATAAATTGCGGATGCTTAATCAGTTTATCAGTTAAATACCCGGGTTGGCTTTCACTTAACAAATCGTTCAATGTCGGACGATATTTATCACCGATAAAGTTTTTCTCGATGCGATGTCCGGCAAAACGTCCGTTCAGCCGCGCACTGAATCCTTTCTGATGCAAGAAATCGAGTCCGAAATTGGCATTCTGTTTCCGAACGGATAATGTTTTGTTCCATACTCCTTTAGTCTGATCCTGATAGGTAAACATCCAGGTCAGATTTCCATAAAGCTTCAAAGCAAAGTCACCATCGAACAGACGGCCGAAGTCATAAGAAGCCATAATTTCCATTCCACTTTTTTTTGCTTTATCGGCATTCTTGAACGTTTTGTACTTTTGTCCGCTTTCTTCATCGGTCCATGCCTCTTCCACAATCAGATCATCATTCCACGTATAAAAATAAGTAAAATCAAAATTTACCCCCAGTTCCGGCCGGCTGAATGTCAAACCGGCATCCAACGTACGGGATTTTTCAGGATCCAGATCAGGATTTCCTACGGTAAGCGTACCGCTGTACAAAAATTCTCCGGCTTTCTGATAAGCATCGGTCATGCTGAAAGCTGTACCGAAACTGGCATGGACGGCCATACCACCGTATATATTATATTTTGCACCGATATTGGGATTGAAAGTGTTGTAACTTTCCGATTTCTCTTCATTCTCCAAACCAGGTGTTTTCCGAAGTTTAAAATCGATATAATCATAGCGCAATCCGACCGACAAGTCCAATTTTTCTTTAAATAATTTCAAGTTACTCTGCAGGAATATCCCCCAAGCCGTATTCCGGAAACGGGGTTGATAAGGTGCTTTAATCTCACCACGCGCTTTAAAACTGGTTATCTCACTGACTTCATTATTGTTATCGAATCCGAAAGCAATTCTTTGTTTGCCTAAAATCAGATTATCGTGTGTTGTAAATCCATAAGTATTCAGTTCGTTACCCGAATACACATAAGCCGTATCGGTGTCTGCCGTATAAGTATCGGTCTTAGCTGTAGAGTAATGAGGAGCGAAAAACAAATTATGATTATTCACTTTTCCGTTGAGTTCCAATTTTTCGGTATACCGGGTGACATCTTTCTTTTTCAATCCGTTAGTCCCCCAGACATTTCCTCCCGTCGGCAGATCCTTACCCACAAAAAAAATCTCGGTAAAATTCAAAGACCAGTTTTCCCCGAAATCATAACCGATACGGCCTTTACCGGCGATACCGCTATGCCGAGAGCCATTCATTTTAATACCATAAGTATCTTTACCGAAGATAGCTTTATCCGTTGCCGACATATGCAAGAGATTATGGTCTCCGATCTTATAGTTTCGTGCCTGAGCAGTATAATCGAAAGAGGCATCGAAAGAAAGCCCCCGGTAGATCCGTCCACCGACATGAAAAGCCCCTTTGGAAGTTTGATAACTTCCGGCTGCAACTTTGATTCCTCCGGTGAGTTTATCCTTATTCCGTTTGGTGACGATGTTCACCACTCCACCCATCGCATCCGAACCATACATGGCGGAGAAAGGGCCTTTCAGAACTTCCACCTGCTCTACATCGCCTAAAGAAAGTGTCGCCATATTGGTAGTACCGGCCGGTACTCCATCGATCAGGACTGTCGTGTATTTTCCTTCTGTCGGTTTGAATCCCCGGATACTGAAATAAGAATTATATCCCGGATATTCAATCACATCCACATTAACAAAATTTTTCAACAGGTCCGTCAGATTATTGATCCCCGAAGCTTCGATCTGCCGCTTGGTCACCACCTCTACCCGGTTCGGAAGATCTTTTAATAAAGCTCCGGTTTTAGTCGCATGGATCATCACCTCCTCCAAATCTATCCGACGCATGGAATCGGTTTCTACAGTTACAGGTTGCTCTGCATACATGCCCATACAGAACGTAAGGGCAAGAGAAGTTAAAATAAATTTCCTTTTCATCTTGAATTTGTTTTACATCGACATAAATTATTGTTTGTTAATTACATACAAGTTTATTCGTTGTAACAGCAGCAAAGCCACTCCCAACAAATTGAAAGTTTCCCCTCAAAAAACTTGCATAAATTCACCCCATTCATGTGCCACCGGCGCTTCCCCGTTTACCGGTAACATTTTGCATAATTCTAAATTCACCTGAAAAGAAATCATATTGCAGAATCCTGACTGGAAATTGTTTTCCGGCATAATCCCTGCCGTAAAGCACACCCTTTGTAAAAAAAATCAAGTCCGAATCGAGCAACCTTAATCCCCGAAGGTTTATCAACCATACATCATTTCGGCAGGTCTTCTGACTTACTCCAATCTTCAAACGCCCTTCCCATTCTTTCCAGAACAGTGGCTAAAGTATTGTTGAAGATTTTAGCAGAGCTTACAGCAGCGGGTCTGTCCAGGATTCTCACCTGATTCCCTTTTCATCACTTTTCCGTAGCAGCAGAATCGTGACACCAAAATCGGATGCAAAGATATTGATTTTTTTATTTTAAGAAGATACTTTTACGATATTTTCCAATTTTTCAGACAGACTGCGACCATATTCTTACAGGAGATCTGTATTTCCACCCATCGGGGAACCATTGACTGTAGCATGGTCTATGCGAGATTTTGTTCCGTTAACGATTCTTTCAGGGGCTATCATGGCGAAGTTTATCAATCCTTTTACAGATGTCGGATTCAAAATCATTTTCGGATAGGAAATGACAAAGGGTCTGCTGATCGACTTTCTGAACGATCTGTTGGTAGGTGAACGGCATATTCAGGATCGGTGTGTTCTTTATGAATTTCCGTCTGGGTGATTCTCCGGGCAAACTGCGTACGGACATCGTACTCTCCGACCGTGATACACACGAGGTTTTTTCGGATAAGCTACGCTTTATTTTCATCGAACTTCCGGCTTTTACGAATGAAGAAGAAGAATGTATAACTGATTTTGAACGCTGGATTTATGTATTAAAGAACATGGAAACACTAAACCGATTACCGTTTAAGGCCCGCAAAGCGGTGTTCGAAAAACTGGAAAAAATCATCGACTCGCATCACTGACAAAAGAAGAACGCGAAAAGTACGACGAAAGTATCAAGGTCTATCGCGACCAGTTAGTGACAATCGCTTTCGCCAAAGAAAAGGGAATAGAGGAGGGGATGGAAAAAGGCCGGAAAGAAGGCGAAAAAAAGAAACAGCTGGAAATCGCCCGTAATATGAAAGCAAAAGGTTTTGCTGCAAAAGATATCAGTGAGCTGACCGGCCTTCCCGTCAAAGAAATTAAAGAACTTTAAATTGTTGTTTTCCGACTGAATAAATCAATTCAGAAAACCGCATTTTATTTATATCTTTCTTTCAACCCTTCCCTTATCCGGTGCGGAAGTGTCCCCTTTGCGGGCTGCTACCGCTAAAAGGATTCCCAATACCACTCCCAACAAGGCAGCACACAATACCCGCATATTGCCGGGCAACAGAAAAGTGATGGTATGAGCCGGGAACCAGAAGAAAGGGATGGTTTTCTTAAAGACAAATCCCCACAACACCCTCCAATTCAAACTGCTCATGATCCCTCCCATATCCAGGGGTGTGAAGAAACCACGGAGTGTACCGCCGTGCATCAGAATATGGGTATCCGTAATTTTATGCAGCGTCATAAATACCGGAGCGAAAATGGTATTCATACTCACCGACACGGCAAAAGCCACCCCTACTTTAGCCCAGCACAATCCCGGTGCATGAAAAACCGCCGGAGCCTCCTGCATGCCAAGGTATTGCAAAAATGCCGGAGTACCATTCGAAAAAATAACCATCGCCATATTAATGCCCATCCCCAATATCCCCCATACAAACATCCGGGGCAAAACCCCGAATCCTTTCCGGCAATACACGCCGGCACTAATCCGCAAGCCGATCATCTCTCCCAAAGTCGACAAGATGGCAAATTTCAGGAAACTCATGATCATGCCATGAGCCGCATTAAAAGCATGATACCATTCGTAAACAGGCCGGCAGATAAAAAAGGGTAGCAGCAAAACCGCTACCCCCAGTATAAAAATAAAGTCTTGTTTTTTCATTTTTCAATCCGGATACGGGCATCCACCGCCACCACATTTTCTTTATTACCGAGTAATGGATTCAGGTCCATCTCAAAAATTTCAGGAGCCACTTTCACTAACATGGACACCCTCGACACGGCTTCGGCGAATTTTTGTTCGTTCACCGGTTCTTGTCCCCGTACTCCCTGAATGATTTTATACGATTTCAAGCTACGGATCATATCCAAAGCTTCCGGTTGGGCAATCGGAGCCAAGCCCGCTTTTACATCTTTCAATACCTCGATAAAGATACCTCCTAATCCGCACAACACCATATGTCCGAATTTATCTTCCCGTTTAGCCCCGATAAACACTTCGGTCCCGGACAACTGCTGAGCCAGCATGACGGCATGCGTATCTTTGATCTGCATCATCCGACGGAATTCGCTGCGTACCGTCGCTTCGTCCCTTACGTTGAGGGTTACCCCACCGACATCGGATTTATGGACAGGTCCTACTACTTTCATCACTAACGGGAAACCGATCTGACGGGCCAGACCGACAATTTCTTCCTCTTTATCGGCCACACCTTCTTTCGCCCGGGCAATACCGGCAGCATCCAGCAATTCATGGATCTGTTCAGGTGACAGATAGCCGTTTTCAGCCTGATCGACGACTGCCCGGATCCGTTTCCGGTCTACTTCCGGCAATTCGGGCTCGGCAGGTTGCGGAGCAGGGGTACGGTATATTTTACACAAAGCATTACCAAAATTCACTTCATAAGGGAAGTAAACGCCACCTTTCCGTACAAACTCGTCGATTTCCTCTTTCACCACCATCGAAGAGGGGAATATGGGATAAATCGGTTTCGGGGAAGTAGCTATTTTTTCACGCAATACTTCATATACATCGAAAACGGGGAAAAGCCCGGGACTACCGAAGATCACTGCAATACCGTCGATATTATCGAAATCGCGATTACAGGCATCCAGGATAATTCCCAATTGTTCAGCTGTTCCCGTCGCTAAAAAGTCAATGGGATTACCTACAGAAGATCCGTTAAACAACTGTCCCAGCAGTGCTTCAGCCTTCGGCCCTTCCAAATGAGGAATTTCCATTCCTCCATCCGACAAGGCATCTGTCAGCATTACGGCCGGTCCTCCGGCATGGGTTACGATAGCCATATTCTTTCCCCTCAATTCGGGATAGTTAAAAATAGCTGCCACCGTGGCCAGTTCATCCCGCCCGTTACACCGTACGATACCGGCTTTCCGGAATAAAGCTTCCACGGCAACATCCGAGCTGGCCAAAGCTCCGGTATGCGACGAAGCGGCACGGCTTCCGGCAGCGGAACCGCCTGATTTGATTGCAGCGATACGACAACCTTTCCGGATCAGTGAGGAAGCATGCTTCAATAATTTTTCCGGTTTATCGATACTCTCTACATACATCAATTTAATCCGTGAACTTGTCTCGGGATCGAAAGATTCGTCCCAATATTCCAGGACCTCTTCCACGCCTAACTGGGCAGAATTACCGACTGAAAATACACTCGAAAATTTTACACCTTTCTGCATACCGGCATCCATAATGAAAAGTGCCGTCGCTCCCGAGCCCGATACGAAATCTACTCCTTTCGGGTCCAATTTCGGTATAGGGGTCGTGAATACCCCATTGTAGTTCGTTGTCAATACTCCGATACAATTCGGGCCGATCAAAGCTCCTCCGACAGAATCGATCGTTTCTACAATTTGTTTTTCCAATGCTTTCCCTTCTGCATTCTCTTCACTAAATCCGGCAGACAGAATGATAAATGCCCGGGTATTTTTTTGTTTCGCCAGCACCTCTACCGTCGACGGACAGAATTTGGCAGCGATGGCCAGGATAGCGCAATCCACTTCCGGCAGATCTTTCACGTCCCGGTAGGATTTGATACCTTGCACTTCATCCATTTTCGGATTCACCACATATAAACTCCCTTTAAAATGTCCATCGATCAAATTCTTCAATACCTTACCACCCGGTTTCTGAATATCGTCCGATCCTCCAACCACCACAATGCTGGAAGGATTTAGCAATTGTTTATTAATCATATCTTTCGAATTTTACTATAAAATTCACTATTCAATTTTATCAATTATATATTATTGAAAAACTTCAAAAATTCCCCTACTTTAGTGACCATATTTTTTGAGCCGGTATAAAAAGGTATCCGTTGGTGGATATTTTCAGGGGTCATGTCCAATATCCGGTTTCCGCCATCCGTAGCCAATCCTCCGGCTTGCTCGGCAATAAATGCAATCGGATTACATTCGTACAACAGACGCAGTTTTCCTGTCGGATGGCTATTGGTTTCGGGATAAATAAAAATACCTCCCTTCAATAAATTCCGGTGGAAATCGGCCACCAGAGAACCGATATAACGCGAAGTATAAGGACGCTTGGTTTTCTTATCGGTTTCCTGGCAATACTTTATATATTTTTTCACTCCCACCGGAAATTTCTCATAATTTCCTTCGTTTATAGAATAAATAAAACCATTTTCCGGTGTTTTAATATTCGGATGTGAAAGACAGAACTCCCCGATAGAAGGGTCCAGCGTAAAACCGTTCACTCCGTTGCCGGCCGTATATACCAACATCGTAGAAGAGCCATAAATAACGTAACCGGCAGCAACCTGGTCACAACCTTGCTGTAAAAAGTCATCGATATTCGCAACTTCGCCCAGCGGAGATTTGCGGCGGTAAACAGAAAAAATAGTACCGATAGAGACATTCACGTCGATATTCGAAGAGCCATCCAGCGGATCCATACAAAAGATATATTTCGCATCACGGCTCAATCCATCGTCAAAAACAATGATATCCTGATTTTCTTCTGAAGCAACACCGCAACATTCACCACTGGCTTTCAGTTCCGACAAAAAAGTCTCATTGGCATAAATGTCCAGTTTTTGCTGGTCTTCACCTTGTACATTCTCGGAGCCGGCACGCCCCAGAATATCCACTAAACCAGCCTTATTCACCTCCCGGTTGACTTTTTTGGCTGCAATACCTACGTGATGTAACAAACAAGAAAAACCCCCTGTTGCCTGAGGTACTCCTGCCTGCTGTTCAATAATAAACTGATTTAAGGTTGTAACTTTATTCATTGATTCTGATTCTATTTGTTATTAGATGCAAATATAAAATGATAAATCGTAATACACAAACGTTTTCATGAAATTAGTATTCCCTCAGAATCACAGATTTTTTGAAAATCAAATAAGTTTTCATTCAATCCGAATTGATTCCACATTATTATTCAATTTTAATATCTAAATTAGCGCCATGAATTAATTATCGTGTTTAAATTTAAACTCAATGAACGTATATAAGTTTGGTGGCGCTTCCGTTAAAGATGCCGAAGGTGTAAAAAATTTATTTAAAATCATCAATACCCAGCGGGAAAATTTAATCATTGTCGTATCGGCGATGGGAAAAATGACCGATGCCCTGGAAGTTTTGTGTAATTCTTATTTCGGGAAAACCGGTAATATTGCAGAGGTTTTTCAGCGCATTCAAGATTTCCATCAGCAGATTATCCGGGATCTTTTCGGTTCTGCCGACAGTGAAGTAAATGCCCGGGTAGAAGCCCTGTATCAGGAATTGGACACTATCCTAAAAAGTGATCCTTCCCTCTGTTACGATTATGAATACGACCGGATCATCTGTTTCGGTGAATTGCTCTCGACAACAATCATTGCCTCCTATCTCGAGAAACAAGGGCGAAAAGCCAAGTTTACCGATATCCGTAAATGTCTGATTACCGACCAAAACTACCGGAATGCTTGTGTAAATATCGAATTATCGGCTCAGTTGTGCCGGAAGACATTCAATTTTCAGGATACATTTATGTATATCACGCAGGGATTCATTGCCGGAACGACGACCAATCAAACGACCACCCTGGGGCGTGAAGGTTCGGACTATACCGCAGCCCTTTTGGCCAATTTGCTGGATGCCGAAGATGTTACCATTTGGAAAGACGTGCCCGGTATTATGAATGCCGATCCCAAAATATATGAAAATACAGAAATTATCAGTAAGCTATCCTATAAAGAAGCGATCGAACTATCGAACTGCGGAGCGAAAGTAATTCATCCGAAAACCATCAAACCGTTGCAAAATAAAGGGATTCCGTTATTCGTAAGATCTTTCCTTTACCCGGAAAGTCATGGTTCGGTGATCCGGGAATTGGACGAGAAATTGAAATTACCTCCGATTTATATCAATAAAGGAGATCAGTTATTACTGACTCTTTCCCCCCGGGATTTTTCTTTTATAGCAGAAGAAAAACTGAGCCGTATTTTCGCTACGTTAGCCAAATACAGACTCCGCCTTAACCTGATGCAAAATTCAGCAATCACATTCTCTTTTTGCATCGACTATAATGAAGCGATTTTTGAAAGTTTCATCGATGAACTCCATGACGAATACGAAGTACTCTACAACAAAAATGTGCGCTTACTGACGATTCGCCATTACAATGAAGACATCATCCAACAGCTGACCAGCCATAAAAATGTGTTGGTAGAACAACGCAGCCGTTTAACAGCCCGTTTTGTCGTAGCCGACAATTAAAACGATCCTGCCAATGAAAAAACTATCTATCATCATACCTGCCTATAATGAGGAACGTTCGATTTCCCAAATTCTCGGAAAAATACACCAGACCCGATTGATTGGAGAAACAGAAAAAGAGATCCTCATTATCGACGACGGTTCAAAAGATAGTACAGCTGAAAAATGCCGGCAATTCATGCAGGCCCACCCCGATCTGGATATACATTATCACCTCCAGCCTTTCAATCAGGGGAAAGGAGCAGCGTTGAGAACAGGCATAGCATTAGCGACAGGAGATTGGATCATCATTCAGGATGCAGACCTGGAATATGACCCCGAAGATTATAATCCTTTATTACAGTGGGTGATCGAAAACAATGCCAAAGTAGTCTATGGTTCCCGTTTCCTGAAACCTTCGAACAAACATTCTTACCTGCGTTTTTATTTAGGCGGGAGATTAGTCACTTTTGTCACGAATCTCTTATACGGCCAACATCTGACAGACGAACCGACCTGTTATAAATTCTTCGATGCACAATTTTTAAAATCCATTCCATTAAAATGCCAGGGCTTTGAATTTTGTCCGGAAGTAACGGCAAAAGTTTGTAAGAAAGGAATCAAAATCCACGAAATACCGATCAATTACTACCCGCGTAGCATCGCCGAAGGGAAAAAAATAAATTGGAAAGATGGCCTGGAAGCCATCTGGACTCTGTTAAAATATCGTTTTAAAAACTAACAGGATGGAGAAAAAAACAAATTATTCAATTCAGACGTTACTAGAGAGCCGTTCCTTTTTATATGTCTTATTACTCATCGTTACGATCTGTTTTGTGAGTACCTACACTAAGATTTACGATGTAAAACTGGATATGAACGGAGATAATATCCATTATTATGCTTTGGGAAAAGCGCTGGCAGAAGGCAAAGGATTTACCAATACCATTTCTTTTTCCGAAACTCCACATACTCATTTCCCACCGGGATATCCGGTTTTTGTCGCCGGAGTGATGAAATTCTTTCCGGATAATATCAATGCCGTAAAGATAGCAAACGGTATCTTGCTCTATGCCGCTATCTTGCTGCTTTTCTTTTTATTGAAAAAAATATCGGGAAGTATCATCGTTGCTTTCCTGACTTGTGTATTTTGTTCTATTCATGCAGAGATATTGCGGTATGCCACGATCATGATGAGTGAAATGCTTTTCCTGTTTTGTTGCGTGGCAGCAATCTTCCTGATGCTAAGCATAAAACCGGAACAACTTTTTACCAAAAAAGGGGTACGGGATACGATCTTACTCGTTCTTCTTCTGTTCCTGGTCAACTATATCTATTTTGTCCGGACTATGGGCACTTCGCTCATTCTGGCAATTATCATTTATAGCGGTATACTCTTTCTCAAACCGTGTTATGCCCTGTACAAAAATAGAAAAGCCCTGGAAGAATCCCCGTCCCGGAAAACTTCTTTCCAACAGCTACTGAGATACGGATTATTGTTCGTATTACTCGCCGGTTCGTTCTGGGGTACGAAAACGGCCTGGGACATACGGAACAAAAACGTCGGCAAAACAAGCAACGATTACATCAGTGACTTTATGAAAAAACCGAATGGACAAACGATGGCCAATTGGGACGACTGGAAAAACCGGATTACCGATAATTTCGGATCCTATCTGAACAAATGGCTGCCCAACGCCATTTTGAATACCCCCTATAATCTGAATACCAAATCTTCCGGGGGAGAAATTTTCCGGGGGATGCTGATCGCATTTCTGATCATTTTCGGTCTCATCAAATTGCCCAAAGGCGGATTGCTCCTGTTTCTCTATTTGGGTGCAACCATGGCAGTCCTGCTCGTGTGGCCGGAACAATACGGCGGTCTTCGCTATTTCATCGCCGCTATTCCTTTTTTCATCTTCCTGTTTTTCTACGGTATAAATGCGGTGATTCTTTATCTGGGTAAACGCCGGAGAAAAAATATTCCGGTATTCTTACCGGCTGCCTGCATGATTATCTTTGCCCTGATTTTCATGTTTCCTGCCTATTCCCAGGCTTTGGTCGAAAAAAAGCAGCTGGCGAAATACAAAACCTGGAGTCCTGAAATTGCCGGAAATGCTTTTGCAGAATTTACGGCTGCCATGCAATGGTGCGGGAAAAATCTTCCCGATAGCGCACGGGTGATTTGCCGGAAACCGGAAATATTCTTTATGTACTCGGGAGGGAAAAAATGCGGTAGTTTTTCCCAATACGGAAAACCGGAAGATATCCTGCAACAGCTGATCGGTCAAAAAGCCACCCATGTCATCATCGACCATTGGTTTCGGCATGCCTACTATACGTTGTATCCGCTGATCTCGACACATTATCCGGAAAAATTCAAATTCGTCGGTAAGTTTGAAAGCCGGGGAGCCCAACAGGAACCCCCGACCCTCATTTTCGAATTTCATCCCGACTGGACTAAGCCTGAGACAAATGCACAATAATTTTATCTGATTATAAAAGAGAACTGTATCAATTTCCATTCAAAAATGATATATTTGCACTTTGTTTTTATAAAAGTGCACAACAAGGTGTGTCATTTACTATTGCAAATATAAAAATCACCTATAATGAACGAGAAATTTCCTGAATACAAAGGCCTGGATCTTTCTGAGGTAAACAAAGAGATATTAAAAACCTGGGAAGAAAACAAGACTTTCGAAATGAGTTTGAAGACACGGGAAGGTCACCCTTCATTCGTTTTCTATGAAGGTCCTCCTTCAGCGAACGGCATGCCCGGAATCCATCATGTGATGGCCAGAACCATTAAGGATGTCATTTGCCGTTATAAAACTCTGCAAGGATTTTTAGTAGAACGTAAAGCAGGCTGGGATACGCA
>OKXB01001932.1_pt1 | contig 18387 bp, 16 predicted proteins | sample 1601731 | NCBI WGS metagenome assembly OKXB01 (sample SAMN04414077, study PRJEB24778) | human gut metagenome | material: faecal | host: Homo sapiens | reverse complement strand
CACATCCTCCGTGAACACAGCCTGGTCCGACGGCACCACCACGAGACGCGCGTCGCGGTCGGCCCTATGCAGGATGCGGTATGTAGCCCAGGCCACGCTCGGAGCCGTATTCCTGAAGATAGGCTCACTGAGGATATGCTCCTCGGGCAGCTCGGGCAGCTGCTCCCTCACCAGGTCGTGATAGATGTGGTTTGTACTGATATAAATATTTTCAGAAGGAATAAATCCGGCCATGCGGTCGTAAGTCTGCTGAAGAAGCGTGCGTCCTGTCGAAAAGAAATCCAAGAACTGCTTAGGACGGTCTTCGCGGCTGCAAGGCCACAGGCGGCGTCCTTTGCCGCCGGCCAAAATAAGACAATAATTGTTTTTATTCACACTCATTGTATTTACAGATTGTTTTACGAATACGAAGATAAGCATTATTGTCTGTATAACCAATTATTTTAAGTTTTTTCAATTAAAAATTTGTCAATTCAGAATTTATATTTATCTTTGCAGCCGAAAAGAAGCCCAGATGGCGGAATCGGTAGACGCGCTGGTCTCAAACACCAGTGGGGCAACCCGTGCCGGTTCGACCCCGGCTCTGGGTACAGAATAAAAGGCTAAGTGATTAATTATCAATTGCTTAGCCTTTTTGTTTATCTGATTTTTCCCCACGTTTTCCCCACAGGCGCAAAAAATATAGTAGTAAGTCATTATTTTCTTTGGCTACGCAATACAAATACACTACCTTTGAAAAGAAATAAATCCAATTAAATAAAAGTCAATGGAACAAGGTGTTTGGCAAGAGATTGAACAGTTATACCATAAGTTTCAGCAACTTGGTATTAGTGAAGCGGTGGACTATGAAAAGTACTACCTCTATTCTCTTATTACCCATTCTACAGCAATTGAGGGTTCTACACTCACCGAAGCGGAGGCACAAATGCTTTTCGATGAGGGATTGACAGCTAAAGGGAAACCTTTGGTATATCATTTGATGAATGAGGACTTAAAGAAAGCTTATGAGTTTGCCAAAGAGGAAGCCAAATGTAAGAAACCAATTAATTCAGCGTTTTTGCAAAAGCTGAATTCGACATTGATGCGTACGACAGGCAGTATTTATAACGTTATGGGAGGCTCTTTTGATTCTTCCAAAGGTGAATTTCGCTTGTGTGGTGTGACGGCTGGTATTGGTGGGCGTTCTTATATGAGTTATCAGAAAGTCCCTGCCAAAGTAGATGAACTTTGCGCTTTATTACAGGAAAAGCAAAAGACTGTGGGAACATTCCGGGAACAATACGAACTAAGTTTCAATGCTCATCTTAACTTGGTGACTATTCATCCGTGGGTTGATGGTAATGGAAGAACAGCCCGCCTGCTGATGAATTACATTCAGTTTTGCTATAATCTTTTTCCAACTAAGATATTTAAGGAAGATAGAGAAGAATATATTTCAGCTTTACGGTTATCACAGGAAGATGAAGTTAATCAGCCTTTCTTAGACTTTATGGCTGGTCAATTAAAGAAATCCCTCTCTTTGGAAATTGAACGGTTCAATACTTCGCAGAAAAAGATTTTTAGTTTTATGTTTTAGCTGCTACCTAATAATGAAAGATAAGATTGTAGATATAGAAGGCAAGAAATTTTTAATGAATTTTTCCGATAATAGTTTTCTGGAAATTGTAGATTATAATGAACCTAAAATAAACACTTTAACCCCATTTAGCTATATAGATACAGAGGAAACAAAGAGTTATTTTGGTGATATCAATTATGTTAAAGAGAAAAAGAAATGGGGTTGTATAAATGAAAGAAACGAGGTAGTCATACCTTGTGTTTATGACAATATAGACGTTTGTAACAATACATTTACTTGCATAAAGGGTTTAAAACGCTTTGATTTTGATGCTGAGGGAGTTCCGATCTATAAATATAGGATTAATGGGATTGAGAAAACCACTCGATTTACAGGTTGGCAATATGTAGAACGTTTTGATGACAAGCCGATTTCTATTGGGGCTAAAGATGGGAAAATAGGAATTCTGAAAATAGATGGAAGTTTATTTCTCTCTCCAGAGTATGATTTTATTTGTATAGATTGGTTTAAGAAGTGCATTACAACCAAAAAAGATAATGTGACAACCCAAATTCTATATCTTGAGCAAAAGAAATGTTGGTCTCCGATACCGTCTGGTTTTTCTTTTTATAAAGAACAATTAGATCTTTATGTTTTGAAAAAGAATGGCCTTTTTGCTGGAATGGATAAAAATAGGAATTTTGTTATAGCACCATTGTTTAACTCTTTAGAAATTTTCCGTAATGTGATTATCGGAACATACAATGGAAAGAAAGGTGTTTTAAGTCGTACTGAAACTGTTAATAAATCATTCTATGCGCCAATACTACAATTTGTTTACGATGATATAAAAAAGGTTTAGGTTGGAGCTGTGGAACATTATCGCATTTAGTAATTGTAAAAGATGGTTTACAAGGAGTATTTTGCATAAAGGATAAAAAAATACTCTTTGAGCCAAAGATAAATGAAGAATACAATCTTTACACCGATACGATTGGTGAAAACTCGATTGGATTCAGAAGTAAACAAGGCGAATATGGATTTATGGATTTTAATGGGAATATTTTATTTACTATTAATCGTTTTCGTGTTGTTAATGGTAAAAAAATCAGCACAAGTATGATTCCTGTATATTTTCATCGAGGATTTAAAAATGGATTTGTATATGTTGGTAGGGGTAATTATACAGAAAAATATGATAAAAGCGGTCATTTATTAGAAACTAAATGGACTAGATGTTCTTATGGTGATAATGACATAGATTATGCGGCTGAGACATGGGATGCAATGACTGATGGAATGTATGGTGATATGCCTGATGGATTTGATGATGATTATAGTTTTTTAGGACATTAAGATGATTTCAAAAGGTTATAACGAAATAAGGTATATGATAGAATATCGGTATGGTATTTTATCGCAGTTAATTTCTGAAATTGATAATTATTACCAAAAAACGTTTGCCCAGTTTCAAAAAGAAGCATTGGATTTGGCTAAACAAAATTCTAGTGGGGATTTTGAAGTTTATTATACAATCTTACAAAGTTTTGATAGCGAAGATGAGAGGATATCATCTTTATGTAAAGAAGTTAGGAAAATCCTCTTCTGCTCTATCTTTTCGTATTATGAAGGATGTATAAATGCAATTATAAAATATTATAAAATAGAAACGGAAGCTCAGCAGGTTCAAAAATTATACGATGCTATTAGTAGAACATATGAGAAAAGGTATTTGGTAAATGACCTTGATATTGAAGCAAATCTTTTAGATTATGTAAATAATTTCTGCCGTTTATTGAGGAATTATTTTATGCATGGAGATTTATCCGACAATATAATTAAAAAGAAACTTGACTGCTATGTAAGGAATAACGACGGAGTAAAATTATTAGATAATTATTTCATAGAAATAGAATCCAAGGATTTCCTGTTTAAATCGTTAAATTGCATGAAAACGATTTTAATAAAAATTGAAAGTGCTTTTTGTTTTAGAGTTGAAAATGATCGTTTGCAATTGGAAAGAGGAAAATCGTTGGTAGCTGAAGCTATAAAATTATATCCATCAGAATGTCCTGGAGCTGAAAGCGAATATCCATCATACTGCTCGATTTATGTCCATAGATTGTTATTAAAGGCTGAGCAATTATATATACCACTTGCAAAGCGTGGTAACGCAGAAGCTCAAATGCTTTTAGCAGATTTATATTTATCTGCTTTTGAAATACCAAATACAAAGAAAGGTATGTTTTGGTTGAAAAAAGCTGTTATGCAAAATTATAAACCTGCTATAAAAATGATGAAAGATTTTAGATGAATTATTGCCAACTTATTGAAGTTTATGTATCATCTGTGACATTGGAAAATTTATACTTCCAATGTCGCAGATAATATTTTCAGTATTTTGTGGTATAATGTATTTACATTTTTAATCCTCTACTTTTCTTTTCTTCCTGCAGCGACAGTCTTGTTCCATATCTAAGCCTATGCCATTGTTCCCTGAACCAATCGGCAATCGGTTTCCTGTTTCTTGTCAGGTTCAGCCTGCTTTCATCGTCAGGGGCATTTTCCACCCTTAAAATATCATCCTTTATATCAAAGTTCCGCCTGTGTTGCTCGGAATAGATTTTACCGCTACATTTCAGGGCTTCTTTTTTGACTATAAGACTTTCAGTCATTTCTTTAGTGCCCCCAGTATGGCACAGAACTTTTCCAAGCATAGCATTTCCCTGAACATCGGGAGCCATTTGAAAGTCATGTCTATGATTATGGTGAGCCGTGGTAGTTTCTTTTCTTTCATGTCAAGTATGTTTCACTACAGGAGAAACATATGCTGTTTATATCTTAGCACAAGACCTGTAAAACCTACATCCCGACATGAATGTCGGCAAGTATGCTCCGTTCTATTTCTTCCACCGGTTCATCAGTGTATCTCTTTACGATGGTGTGACGGCTCAGATAGTCGATGCTGTCGCACAGTTCGCGCAGGATGGTTATCTGGTGTGAGGACAGCAGCAGGGTTTTGCCTTTGTCTTTCAGCGAGCGTATGATTTTCTTCAGCTGAATACAGCCGTATAAGTCGACACCGTTGAACGGCTCGTCAAGTATATACAAGTCGTTGTCCTGCAACAGCAGAGCCATAAGCGCCAGCTTCTTTTTCATGCCGGTAGAATATTCCGATGCATACCTATGCAACGGCAGCTGAAACATTTTATTCACTTCTTCCACCCTTGCTCTGTTGATCTTCTTGCCTTTTGCTTTTATGCAAAAATCGAGATACTCATATCCGGTAATCAGCGAATAGAAATGAGTCTCGGCCGGCAGATAACCGATTGAGATGCCTGACGCCTTGTCTATGCTGCCGTCATAACCGGTAAGTCCCATGATGCAGTTAAACAGCGTTGTCTTGCCTGCCCCATTCTCACCGACAAGTCCATAAATCATCCCCGACTGATAGGCTACCGACAATCCATGTAAAACCATTGTCTTGCCGTAGCTTTTTGACAAATCTGTTATCTTTATCAGTTCCATATATTTTTTAAGTTGTCTTTAAGGAATATACAGCATAATACGTTTATCAGAACAAACGGAACTAGCAGAAGCGGAATAAAACAAGTAAAGAAAAACAGGGGTATAAGCACTATCAACTGATAGACGGCCAGTGATGCTGATGAAAACGACATATGGCGCACCATGCCCATATTGCACAAATATAATATGCTTCCCGATATTACGGAAACAGCAAACAGCAGATTATCACCGCTGAAGGAAAACGAAAGTATAATTCCGACAAAAGGCACGGCTGTTATTACGGCGTTCCAGACGCTTGACAAGACAAGATGCCGCTGAAAAGCTGAATAATTGAGATAAAAGGTTAGCTCCTGCCGCTGCGGAACGGATGCAAACGACATTGTCTGAACTATGCCCCATACTATCAAGGCTACCTTTCCGATACGGATATTGGCATGCTGCGCCCCTATGACTGTAACTATGAGCAAAAGAAGATAAAGCCAGCCATACATGCGGAACATGCGGATATACTCCAGACCGCCTTTGTAGAGAAAAGGCAAGGGGACGGGCACAGACTTCATCTTTATGGTTTTTAGCTTAGGCAAAAGAACGACAGTTGTCATGACGGCTGCGGCAGCGGCATAATGACTTCTAAGACATTCAATCACAACAAACGGCAAACCTATCAATATATATTCAGCCATGAGGAGTAAAGCAGGACATTTAACTTGCTGCGACAGAAAGTCTTTGTCCTTACGTTCGTTATGATAGCATAGCAGGCATAAAATGACGGCAGCGGGCATAATCCAGCTGTAGCTTGTCTTTATCAGCACATAAAGAGCCAAAAACATAAATGCCGCCAAAAGCAGACTTATGGCAACACCCAGTCGCCTTAAAATCCGCCAAAGCTGTTTCAGCCGTAATCCGAAATAGAGAACCGCTATCATTGTTTCCTCATCAATTCAAGAGTTTAATTAACGTGAGTTCGACGAATTGTAAATGCGTGTAAATTTGGTGATTAGCGAAAATTGTTGTATCTTTATAGTGCTGAATTACAAAGTATTACAAAAAATAATCGCTATGATCACCAAGAGCAAAGTTATAGAATTATTTTGTATGGCAGACGACTTCTGCAAATTTTTTGATGCTATGATGGCAAAATATACGCTTAAACCAACCGCAAAGCGCAAATATCACCGTGATTCTACCACGTCCAAGGCGGAAATCATGCTTATCATGATACTTTTCCATGACTCTGGATACCGTTGTCTGAAGCATTTATATCAGGAAAAGGTCTGCAAACATATGCGCCATCTCTTTTCAATGGTCGTTTCTTACAACCGTTTTATTGAATTGGAGAAAGACGTGGCCATCCCGCTGGCCATATTCATCAAGAAGGTACTTTTGGGCAAATGTACAGGCATCAGTTTTGTTGACATCACTCCTTTACGGGTATGCAAGAACCAGAGAATACATATTCATAAAACGTTCAAGGGAATAGCACAAAGAGGAAAATGTTCCATGGGGTGGTTCTTCGGATTCAAGTTGCATTTGATATGCAACGAACGTGGAGAACTTCTGTATTTTATGATTACGCCAGGGGATGTTGACGACCGTAAACCGCTTGAATATAAAGCCTTTGTAGAATTTATATATGGAAAGCTTGTCGGGGACAAGGGGTATATAGGAAAGAACCTGTTTCAGAGATTATTCGTTGATGGAATACAACTTATAACCAAGTTGAAGAGCAATATGAAAGGTGCACTGATATCCGTTTCTGACAAACTGCTTCTCAGGAAACAAGCCATTATTGAAACTGTCAATGACGAACTCAAAAATATAACACAAGTGGAACATTCAAGGCATAGGGCCCTTGATAATTTAATCGTTAACCTCTTGAGTGCAATTGCGGCATATTGCTGTTTTCCTAAGAAGCCATGTATCAATGTTACGAGAACTATTGACACACAGCTTGCATTATTCTAAATTCGTCGAACTCACGTTAAATAAAATGGCTATGGATTTATATGCTAACGATTTGACAGACTATATCTATCAGGAAAATGACATGAAGAAGAAACGGGCTTTACTATGTGAATTGGAAGCGGAAATCAAGAGATTAATGAACAGACAAGATAAAGGGAATCTTGATTTGAGGCATATCAGTGCTACACAAATAGAAAAGATACAAGACCTGATAGGTACGCGGAGTTTGATTCTCAATCGGATGTTTCAAGCTACGCCGCAAGAAATCGAACACTTTGAAACAGTAGATCAATTGCTTTATGAATTGACCAACAAAATGTACCATCGTATGGCAAATCTTTACCGTATATTGATTGATAGTCCTAAAGATACGCCTTACGATGATGACCATGTGATTCGTGACACACTGAAAATAATGGAGATGATTCCATTCTAGAATTACCAGAGGATAGCTATTATGGTTCCGATTTTGCTTACATGATTGAATCGATTTACAATTTGCTTGAAGACGGTTATGACGGACTTGTCGAAATTGAAGAATGTTCCTGTGATTACTCGCCTAAAAACACAGTTGATATGACAGATGAGCTGTTGGGATGTGTGAATTTCCTGGATGACGGTGAGATATGAGCAGAAGGACATTTACACCGTCCGGAATTGGAACACCTTGTCGTATGCTATGCTGTACATGACATTTGTACGCACAAGCCTTATTCCATCCCGGACTTGTTGCGGTTAAATGATTTCCGGGGGGAAGCCCATTTGATATGCCTGCATATTATTGGCCAAAAAGGGAAACGTTATCGTTCAGACTGAAACGTCCTTTATTATATAATGTCTGAAAAAATCTTCTAGTCCGTTTTCATGAAAGTCAGATACGACTACCCCGGCACAAATCAAGATATCTACACTTTGTGGAATAATTAGATCTCGATGTCGTCCATGTGTGCCTGAAAATGCAAACAGACTTTTCAATTTATAATCTATTATCATCTGTTTTATAATAAAGTTCAATTACAAGTTAAAATTCCGGCTTCTTAACAGATTTATATCACACCATTTATTTTTATAAGTCATACCTAAAAAACACTGACCGGCTATTTCGGACGGTTTTGTAAGTGGCTGCATCATCCATCCTTCTTTCTCTGCCACTTCTACAGGCGTTGCTAACCATTCACTCCATGACATATGAACATCTTCTATGTCTTGTGGAGAGTAATCAGCGTTTCCTAAATTATATTCGCCATGAACCCAACCATTGCTGACAATTTTCCATTTGCTGTCAGTGTTGGTTTTGTCTACTTGCATAGAACAAATTTTATCAAAAGCCTGATGGTATTTTTCCCATGTATGTATTTTCCCACTGGTTATACCGTTTTTCACTTCTTTCTTGATGTCTTTCCAATTGCTGCATCGCATATAGTAAGCCAAATTCAGGTGAAGTTTTTCAAACGAGTCTCTTGAAATAGCATTCACTTCACGACCATCATTTCTCTTTAACAAATCATCAAGGAAACCATATTGGTCTGAAAGCAATGTGATTTTTTGGATACAAATGTGGAGCAATGCCGAGTATCGTGGATGCCAATCCAAACGGGTCAACGGATTGTTCGAGCAGTCAAGTTGGATAAGACGATTGTTCTTTCGGATGTTCAATGTTTGTAATCGATTGCCACGACACACCAGGCGTTTCATCCTTGGATTTTTAGAAACATCCAAACGTCTCAACCCTTGATTGACGCAATATAGGTCTGTCAGTATCGGGCATTGTGTCACATCCAATGCTTTAAGCATGCATATCTCACAAGTATAATGAAAAGAAGTGACAGTATGGGTCTCATCGCTTCTTAGGTAGATGTTCCATTTTCCCTGTCCGGCATACATATGTTCCGTATGGAGTTCTTCTCCTTTCTCATTGCGGATTTCCTCTACTTGCCCATCACCCCAATCAATTGTAAAAAGACAATTACCATAACTTGTGAACGAGAATCTGCAGACGGATTCCGGTTTTTTCGTGACAACAGTCAATTTTATCTCATCTTTTTGTGCGAACAGAATCTTCTTTAAGCGACGGAATGCACGGCGAGTAGATAAAATTTCTTCTTTCCATTTCTCTGAGCCAGATTCATAGATTTCTCTATCAACGATTTTATAATAGCATTCAAAAGCCTTTTGCAAATTCTTTCCCACACCGATGCCCTGTTCATACATTCGTCCCATATTGTAGTAGTCTTTCGCTTCCCTGTAATAATAAAATGCTTTCTCGACATCAGGTGCAACACCTTCGCCTCGCTCATACATCTCACCGAGTATATAAAAATTTTTCCCTGCTAAGTAGCATTCCAAAGCTTTCTCATATTCTTGATATTCATAATGGATATCCCCAGCCCAACAAGCTACTAAGCCACCAATTTGCAACCCTATATTCGTCAACATATCCAAAGCTTCCCGATTGCCTTTCTTTGCTAAATCATCCAATAACCTTATCGCATCATCTTCCGTATGTTCTTCCCTTTTCTGACATTCGACTTCATAATTCAATAATGCGAGAAACCAATCCGCATGAAGCAATTCCTTCTGTGTCAGATGAAGAATATCCGGTACTCTATCAGGACATCTGAAATGCCACCACCATTCATCAAGCAAATGATATGCCGCATCACAATTTCCTTTTCGAGCAAGAACCAGCACAGTCTGCTTAACTTCATTTTTCATATCGACTGTAGCAGCCACGGAGTGGAACAGATTAAATAATGAGCAGGAATTAGCCCATAACCGCTCTCCTTTTTCAGAAGCTTGCACAAAATAAGATAACGACTTGCTTAAGTCTGTTTGCAGCGTAAATGTAGGAGATTGTTTCGCATCCCTCATGCAAGCATCCCAAGTTCCGGGAAAATACAGCTCTCCAAGAGCTTCCATTGCATTGGCACACCCTTGTTTAGCAGCCTCTTCATACCAATAGACTACTTTCTCTATGCCTGTATAGTCTTTTTTGTCTATCATGGTATCAAAAAGCAGTTTCCCTAATTGGTATTGTGCATTGTGATTACCTTCTTGCGCAACAGGTTCAAGCTGTATTGCTGCTTCTTCAAGTTGCCCATTGCGCATCAATTCCTTCAAATGCTTTTGCAAACGTTTGCTTACCAACTTTCTTTTCTTTTCCATATTCTTCAGGCTCTTAGCTGCATATAGGAAAGACGAAACCTCACCTTTCCATCTGTTCGAATGCAAAGATGAGGTCTGGTTGTGCCAAAGTGGTTCACAAGTTATTCTTTCTTTATTAGTTGGTCGATATTTTCTTTGATATCCTTAAGAATGGCATCGTAAAGTTTCCAATGAAAGTCATTGGCTTTTTCCCCTTTTGGCATATATCCTGGATGATGAGTCAGATATGCCAGCTTGACGCCCTCTATTTCTAACTTCTCTACATCATTTGTGGATAGACCAGAGATAGCAATTGGCTCACCTATAATATTGAAATTTTCTCTGATATAGTCGCAATACTTTGTCTCTTTAGGTCCAGTAAGGAATACAATGATATCTGGCTTCAATATTTTAATTTCTTTTGGAATGACATGAAAGCATCTTTTCTCAATATCATGTTCAAAAGCATTGACAGCTTCTCCTCCTTCTCCTTTTTGTCTAGATAGCTTGGAAATTTCATTCCATATTAATGAAACCCGTTTCCCGGGGAAATCTTTTAATAAATCCCTAATGCCTGACATTATTCCATTAACCCCAAAAAGAAGAAATCTATTTCTATGGTCTATTCCTTCTTTATAAAAATGTGCATTAGTAACATTATAATTATCATCAAGATAATCCTCATATACTGCCATAACTTTGCCTACATCAGCAGGGTCTTCATCTTCTTCATCATATCTCACCCACCAATTTGGTTCTCTCCCGAAAAACATAATTTTTATGTCTGCTTTGGTATACCATTCTTCATGCTTAGCATCGGCTTTTTTTGCATACCAATCAGCATCGGTTGCTTGTGCTTTCTCTCTTTCTTCCCTTTCTTGTCCTGAGAGATATAGAGAAATCAAGAACGGACATTGCAATTTGTCTCGTAGACCGTTGGCTTCAAGTTGTTCCATCAAACCATTCCACTTGCATTCGTAAAGTCTGCTTAGTTGTTCCGATAATGTATTCATAATTAATCGTTTTAGGGTTATACAATTCTAATGCAAAAATAGCAAGAATCTTTTATTCCCAGAATAGAGTCCAAGAGTTTTATGCAAACAAAGTTCTATCAGAGATATGCTGTACCAAAGCACAAGATAAAAGAATTTATAGTCGCGCTTTATATTGGTCCAACCTTCACTCAACTTTGCCTAAAACAGATGAATATATAGAGAAGAAATTTTCAATAGAAGAATTAATATGCCTGCACTTTATGATTTAAGTCTATTTTTTCGTCTTCTGGCACCAAAGCCACACGGTCTCTGTATCCCTGCTTTTCCGGGTTCCAATGGTTGGGATTAATGGAAAGCTCACTTGCTGCTTTGATGTCCTTCTTCTCGTCACGCAGACGGAAATAGATGGTCGCTTTGATACCTAGATCTTTCTTCTTTGCCATTTTCCGTATAAATGCAGTCACTTTCATAAGCTTCGATTTTATTTTTGGATTGAATATTGCAAAGATAGCGAATTGTTCCCCAGTTGTTCCCGTTTATTCTAAATTTATTTCAACCTAATTAAATTGAATTGGTTCTTTGCTGTTTTATAATCAGTTTAGTTTAAACTTCATCGTTTTTCTATTTAAACTGATTAGTCTATATTTAATAATTCAAACGCGGCTCTGGGTACACAAACGGAACTTCCTTATAGGAGTTCCGTTTTTTATTATTCTGACGCACGGCATTTTATCACCATAACCAATGCAAACAACAAAAAGAGGCAGGCCATAAAGACCCGCCCCACTAAACGATAAAATTATTTTTAACCATACAATCCGGCTACGCCGGACGAACAAAGCCAATGAAACATCATTTGATGCTGCCGTCAAGAATCCTCTCATAATAGGCTCTTACGTCAGCCCATTTATAATACGGAAACATTTTTGTCTTAACTGGTATATGCACTTCGCGCTCATTATGCAGAAACTTGACAATAACATCACCGGCAGCATTCTTATAGAACACAATCTGCACATTGGCAGCCATAGGCGTAGCCTTAAAGTCGCACCACACCTTATACACATCGGCAGGAGCCGAAACAGCCACGTTGAAATTCTCAATACGCAAAATGGCCAAGAGCGGAATGACATTGCCGTCGTGACCAAACCGCAGAGTAGCAGCAATGTCGCCAGACGATATAGCCTCATCGGCACTGCTGATGATGTTGCGCAACAGATTCTTTGCATTAGCCACAACAATACCATTGCCGGCAGCATGGTTTGCATTGCCTACATAAAACCTATAGTTAACACACTGCCACAAGTCAAACAGCTCGGAAGGTTCAAACACATCATAAAAGCTGATGTCGGTGTCAATGTCCTGCATGTCAACGGCTATCCAGTAAAAGCCCCACATAAGCTCGGCCGGACTGACATGATTCTTAACAAACGAGCTGTCGGTAAAAAGAGCCTTCATAAGTCTCTGCGGACGCACGTTCTGCTTTTCAAAAGCATTATACTCAGCCACCCACGGACCAGTCTTCTGGTCGGTAAACGCATTCGACTCAGGCGTATGATAGTTAAGATAACTCATGTACTTCTCGCTTGCCTCATAGCTTATGTCAAGCCCCGGAGCAAGTCCCTTCAGCCTGTCGCCAAAAGCTGCCATGCTCATTGCGCAGCGGAGCGACACTGTAGAGCGGGCTGAAACCTTACGCCCGGCAGTAAACACTTCGGGATAATTGGCATACATACGCTCTGCTATGCCCTGATGCTGGCGCACGCCTACAGAACTCAAGTCGCCTCCACATCCCTCTACGGCAGGCCAAAGGCGCTCAAGACGCGACAGGGCCGACTTGCCTAAAGGCGTAAGCACGTCAAGACTGTCAGCACTTTTAAGCAAATCCATAACCCATCGGTAATCCCGGTCGCCAAGAAGATAACGTGAGCCGTGGCGTCCGTAATGGCTTATATAAAAAGGCTTATAACCCTCAGGAGCCGGCGACGGAGATGTCGCCGGTGCCTGATAGGCAAGATATACGCCTCCGGCCCTGTTCAGGTCAGCATAGACTTCCTTGCGTGTTGTCTGTGCGCTTATCCCTGTAAGGACAAGAAGTAATAACACTACAAAACTTGTTCTTCTCATATTGTCACGCAAAGTTTAATATCCTTCGTTCTGTATCAGATTCGGATTGTTGGTAAGTTCCGTTTCCGGTATAGGGAACAGGTTATAATGGTCGTCAACGTCAGCTCCTGTGCACACATCGTTTTTCCAGTCCCAGTTATGTCCCTTTGTAAACTTTCCGAAGCGTATCAGGTCTGTACGGCGCACGAGTTCTGACGCAAGTTCACGCTGACGCTCGGCAAGGATAAAGTCAAGAGTAAGCTCCGAGTCAGTAATGTCGCCCGAAACATCCGATCTTATGCCCGGCTGTGCATACTTGCCGCTCATATATGCGCGTTCGCGTATCTCGTTTACATATCCCAAGGCCTCTGCCCTAGTGCCTCCCTCGGCACCTCTCAGAATAGCCTCTGCCGCAATAAGGTAAGCCTCGCCTGTGCGGAACATAGGGAAGTCTATCGAAACATAAGCCTCTCCCTGCTGCAGTATCTCATCGTTCACCGTTACATTACGCCATTTAATATATCCGTAGCCATAGGTGAACAGACTTGTCATATTCATATTCTCGTCCCATGTTTCCTTCTTCTGGTTAGGCAGTGCTGTCATAAACTGGGCACGTTTATCCTTCTTCTGATTGCCCCATGTGTCATTTACGTCAAACATCACATCGTCAGCATCAAAAGCATCAACAAGAGTAGTCTTAGCACGCACGTTGCCCCATCCGCGAGATCCTACGCCGGTCTTGTACAGCTCATCCATCGGACCATTAACGAAGGCCTTTACATAGAAGTTTGTTCCCGCCGAACTTTGTGCATGCAGACCGTCCTGAACAAGAGGCCATATTATCTCTGAACATTTGTCATTGTCGGCAAGGAATATCTGCCTATAGTCAGGAGCAAGATTATATCCTCCTTCGTTTATAACCTTTTTTGCATACGTAAGGGCATCAGTATAGCGGTTTTCGCCTGTCCATACTTCAGCATTAAGATACATGCGTGCCAACAGGAACCATTCTGCCACACGGTCAACTCTTCCGTAAACATTGGCATGAGGAGCCTTCAAAAGCGTGTCGATGCTCTTCAGCTCGCTTTCGGCATACTCAAAAATCTGCTTGCGGGTATATTGCACGGGAATGTCTTTCACGCCCGTATTTTCATCTATATAAGGAACAAAACCAAAGAGGTCGCAAAGCGACACATAGCAATAAGCACGCAGGAACTGGGCCTCAGCACGATAGCTGTCGCACTCTGATCCGAGTTCGTCCCACAGTCCGCGCTGTTTGAGTTTGTCCTCAGTACATTCACGCAGGATCTCGTTACAGTAGGCAATAGTCATGTAAAGGCGCTGATATGTCCATGTAATGACTGAAGCATTAGAGGCGTCCCACTGCAGGTTAAGGCATTTGCGCAGTCCGTTTGAAGATGACGGCATAAGGAAATTGTCGGTGTCGAGTTCCTGAAGATAGAACATCAGACGCACATATCCCGAATATCCCTCGTTTGCACCTTCGAGGTCGCCGTCGCCTCCGTCACCGCCTTTCTGTCCGGTAAGTATCAATGAAGCGTAACACTTGGCCAGCATACCGGTATATCCGTCGGCCGTACTGTAAACTTTTTCGCTCACCAGCTGGTTGTCGTCCAGCGGCATCGTGTCGAGGTCGCTAAAACATGAGGTGAGTCCGATGCAAGAAAAAATCAATATTATTGACTTGATAAATATCTTTTTCATGATGAATTTATTTAAGATTTAGAAGTTAAGGTTAGCACTTAATGAGAATGTGCGCGGACGCGGATAAACATCACGGTCGATACCGTCGGACAATTCAGGGTCAACGCCTGAATATCCTGTTATAGTAAATACATTCTGTACGGCAAACGCAAGGCGAAGGCTGCTGTCGCTGTTCCAAAGTTTCTTGAAGGTATAGCCAAGCGTAATGTTGTCGAGACGGAAGAAATCTGCGCTCTCAAGGAAATAGTCTGAATAAAGCTGCTGTGTCTCAAATCCGAGGTCGCGTGTAGAAGGCAGAATGTTAGAGAAGCTGCCCTGGTCGCTGTAAACCGACTGCAGGTATTGGTCGGCACGCACATAATTATATACGTAAGCTCCGAAAGAACCGTGTGCGTTGATTCCCAGATACCAGTTCTTGTAAGTAAGCGAAGTGTTAAATCCGATATACGACTTAGGCAGGGCACTCTTGTTGGTTGCATATCTTGTCTCTATTGACGATATGCTGCCGTCCGGCTGTACATACATACCCTCCATAGGCTTTCCGTTTTCATCGTATGCCTGCTTTGCAAGATAGAAGGTATAAGGACGCTTGCCCACCATGAACACCTGAACATATTTGCCAGTGCCTGATATTGAACCTGTCTGTACAAAGTTTGCCTCAGAGTCGAACGTGTTGAGTTTTGTTATCTTTGACGTGCTCCATGTATAGTTGAAGCCCAGATCCCACTTGAAGTCCTTTGTCTGCACCGGCACCGCGTTAATTGAGAACTCTACACCTTCGTTGTCCATCTCGCCGATGTTTGTGGTGAGTACTGACGAATAGTTTGTTCCAGATATGACATTGATAGTGTTGAGCAGGTCTTTGGTATGACGCTTGTAAACATCAACAGAACCATAGATACGGTTGTCAAGGAATCCATAATCGAGACCTGCATTCCATGTTATTGTCGTTTCCCATTTAATGTCTTTGTCATAAGCGTTTGGCCTGTATGTATTGTACCATGTGTCGCCGAAGAGATAGCTCGACTCGGGATACGAAACGATGAACGTAGTCATGTAAGGATAATCGTTGAGGATATCCTGCTGACCGGTCTGTCCATAGCTGAGGCGTAATTTCAAGTTTGAAACAACCTTGTTATTCTTTAGGAAATTCTCCTCAGAAATACGCCATCCAAGAGCCACTGACGGGAAATAGCCCCAGCGGTTGTCCTTAGAGAAGCGTGAAGAGGCATCGGCACGCAGCGTGGCAGTAAGCATATACTTGTCGGCATAGGTGTAGTTGATTCGTCCGTACAGAGAGAGCAGATAATATTCTGTTTCATAATGATACGGAGAGAAAAGTTCCTCACCCTCAGGCGAAAGAGTGGTGTCGTCATATTTCTTCCAGAAATGCTGCCATCCGTAACCAGCCATTACACTGAAGTCGTGTTTTTCGGCAAATGTGTGTGCATAGTTTGCGTAGAAGTCGAGCAAAGAGTTCTTTTTCTTCTGAACTCCGTCATAGTCAAGTCCTGTGCCGTCTTTCATGTTAGATGTGTACATCGTACCTGCAAAGTCGGGTACATCTTTTGTATAGTCGCTCTTAAGATAATCCATGCCGAGGTTAAGGTTAAACTGCAGATCCTCTAGTCCGTGTACCTTATATAATATATTTGCGCTGCCGATAAAGCGTCCCACCTTGTTGCGGAAGTTCTGCAATTCGAGCTGTGCCACAGGGTTGTCGGTCTGTATGGCCATAGGATAATTGCCGTTCATCCATATAAAATATCCCAGTCCGGGGTCTGTGTCCGATGTAGGGCTGCCTGTCTTAACAGGGCGTGTAGGGTCATATCTCAAAGCGTTGCCGACCACGCTGCCGTCAACAAGGCGGTTGTTCTCTGACGAGAGCTTGGCGTTGAGCGCTATGGTAAGATGGTCGTCGAGCAGCGAAGGAGTTATGCCTCCGTCGAAGGTATAGCGCTTATAACTGTTTGTCTTGATGATACCCTGCTGGTCGGTATATCCGAGCGACACGCGATAAGGTGCCTTTTTAAGCAGATTGCCCGACATCGACAGGTTGTGCTCGGTGCTTATAGCCGTGCGGAATATCTCGTCCTGCCAGTCGGTGTTGCTTGTTCCGAACTCTACTCCGCTGGGAACGCCTGTCACAGTAGGAACAAACGAGCGGAACTCGTCGGCCGTAAGGGGTTCAAGTCTTTTGGCAACAGAGCTGAGCGAAACGTTTCCGCTGTAATTAAACTTTATCTTGCCGTCGGTTCCCTTCTTTGTAGTTATAACTATTACACCGTTTGAAGCTCTCGAACCATATATGGCCGTTGCCGAAGCATCCTTTAAAACGGTGAACGTTTCGATGTCGTTAGGATTTATGGCACCTATGATGTTGCCGCCACCCTCTATGTCTGAATTGTCCACAGGCACTCCGTCGATTACTATCAACGGGTCGTTGCTTGCCGAGAGAGAAGCGCCGCTGCGGATACGTATCGTAGCGCCCGAACCGGGAGCACCTGAACTGCTCACCACGTTGACACCGGCAATCTTGCCCACAAGAGCATCCTGAGCCGTGCTCTGCACGCCCTTGTTAAGTTCGTCGGGCTTTATGGCAGTTACAGAACCTGTAAGGTCTTTTTTCTTTACCTGTCCGTAACCAATGACAACAAGCTCGTTAAGCGTGTTCGACTCTTCCGACATACTTACGGCATAAGTGTTTCTTCCGTCAACTTTAATTTTCTGCTGGTTGTATCCTATAAACGTAACAACAAGCTCGCTGCCCTCGCTTGCGTTAATCGAGAAGTTTCCGTCAATGTCGGTAACAGTGCCCTGACCGTTGTTACCGCTAACCATCACCGTTGCTCCGGGCAGCGGCTCGCCGTTAGCATCTTTTACGGTTCCTCTTACAATTTTAGGCTGTCCCTTGGCCTTACTGCCGTGTCTGCGCCCATCGCTGACAGACACCTGCCGTCCTGAGATGGAATAGTCAAGGCGTGCCTTCTCGCACAGTTCCTTGATGATGTCGTTAACAGTCTTGCCTTGTGTTGAAATATCTATCACTTCCTGGAGGCGGCTTTTGACCGACTGGTCATAGACAAAAACATAGTTGCAGTTTTTCTCTATATAATTAAACACATCCCCGATTGTTGTCTTCTCGACGCTTAGTGTGTAGACACCCCTCGAGAAATTCAACGATACATGTTGAGCCGCATAAGCCGCTCCATAAGAGGAAAGAATGCCTGACAGCAATATCACGCCGGCTCTCTTTCCAAGATTAAATCTTGATAGGTTAATCATAAGGTTTTTATTTTTTAATTAAAACACTAAAGTTTCCCACCCAAATAAATAGATAGAAAAATAACAGTTTGTCGAATTTTC
>OKXB01001910.1_pt1 | contig 18576 bp, 12 predicted proteins | sample 1601731 | NCBI WGS metagenome assembly OKXB01 (sample SAMN04414077, study PRJEB24778) | human gut metagenome | material: faecal | host: Homo sapiens | reverse complement strand
GACCTGCTGCCGGTTTTCGCCGTAAGGTGATAAATCGCCATGCTGCCTCGCTGTTGCTTTTGCTTTTCGGCTCCATGCAATGGCCCTCGGAGAGCGCACCGCCCGAAGGGTGGCCGTTAGGCCAGTTTCTCGAAGAGAAACCGGTAAGTGCGTGAATTAACTGAAGTTGAAAGGAATTAACAAGAGAAGCGGAGGATTAGAGTAAATGTCTTATGCCCTAAATTCTTTATATAAGGGCATGCCTAAGCACCGACAGAGTCGGTGCAGCTCCGGTCCTCTTAACGAGCACCGGAGTTTATTATTGTTGGCTATTGGACGGATTAAAGATGGAGTCCAGCCAGGGCTTCATATCGAAGTCCTCGGTCAGGTTCTCCGGAAGGTACGGATTGTTGGCCCCGTCTGTGCCCGCTTTCTCAGGTAAACGGATAGAGAACTTGTTTTGTTTACATCCTGTCTCTTTCCACAGTTGAGTAATGCCTTTAGCAGTAATGTGTTTGAACAGTGCCTGGCTGTAGTCTTGAAGCCAACGGAACGTATCTACACCATTTTCCCTCAAGGTAGCGTCAATGGACAGAGCGATACACATCGCTTCCATGTACTGGGGAGAATGCTTATGCTGGCTGTTTTTACGCAGAATGGCAACGCCGCGTATTGCCCGTTCAACTTTATTTGTACAAGGCGGTATCTCAGGATTTTCTAAGAAGGTCTTAAAGTCCTCCCGGGCATTAAGGTAATAGACACACGGCTTGGCAGCGGGATGGTCCTTTGCTTTTTCCCAGACAGATCCCTTTTGCCTGACCAGGCCCTCGCTTGCCTTCATCATCATCCGGTCTAGGCATTTCATCAGCTTGGCCTGAGTTAGCCTGGCTTTTTCCGGGCTGATAAGCCCATCATTTTTCTGGGCTTCAAATAAGAAGATCGAGTTAATTGCTCTTAATGCGGCGTGCAGCTTCATGCCTTCGGTATCGGCTTTGAGCAGTTTTTCAAGCTGTTGCATAAGGAACGCTTCCGGTTTATCGAGAAGCTTCTTGAAGAGATCCGAGGGCAGAACGACCTTCAGGATCTCCCGCCGCAGATGAACCAAACAGGATTGGTGACGAACATGATCGAGGATCGGTTTATCCTGATTTCTGTTATTAAGTATCGTTCTGTAGCCGCTGTAACCGTCGGTCACCAGAGTTTCAAAGTTGTAATCTTCCAAGATTCGGCCTATGTTCTCTGCGCTCCGAGTCGGACTGTAGTAGTAGAGAGTTATAGGCTTTGGCGCATGATCGGCCGTGGTCAGAGCGACTATATAGTTGGTCTTGCCCTTTGCCTCGGCACCTGAAGCAGGAAGCTTCCCGCGTCCCTGATCCTGAAGGCAGCTAAACGGCGTTTCGTCACATACGAGCACATCGCGCTGCTGCAGAACCTTTTCCAGTGCTTTAAAGAGCGGCTTTAAATAAAATCTTTGATAGTCGAACAACGAGTAAGAACCGGTGTTGGAGCCCAGCCCGGCTTCTTGCTCGAACCGCTTCAGAGCACGCTCTAAAGGAATGCCGATGCACATAGCCTGGTTCCAAGACAGGATGGTTTTCGTGCTCATGTGTCTGTCCGGGAAGAGCGGATGATCTTGTCCGGGATCCATGAAGACCTCTACCTGACCGCATTTCTGACAGAACCCTATCGTATAAGTGTTCTGCTGTCTGTAGCCTGCTTCGAAGTCCGTCATCGCAGTTTTGAGATTAACCATCAAGTCCTCAAATCCGGCCAAGGGTTCTCCGCATTCTCGGCAAGTTGCCGATATCTTTGTCGCCTTAGTCGGCCCGGCTTCCGGAAGATTCTCGATATTATTGACTCGACCCCGGTGCGTCTGTTTTTCCTTGACAGGGGACGGTTCAGATTCCTTATTTATCTCAGAGATTTCCTGCAGAGTTTTAACCGTTGCATTTGTCGAAGCATCCAATGTTTTCGATGCTTTGGCAATAGCGTTGCTCAGCTTGACGATTCCCTTGACGTTATTGGTAAATGAGCGGACCTGCCTCAATTCTTTCAAGTTGCTTTGTGCTTTAGCGTAAGCCTGTTCAGAAGTTTCTCCTGCTTTCATGGCTTCGTTTCCATGAGCGAAGAAACTTGCAATTTGCACAGAAGTGACACCAATAGTTTTTATGCCGTAGGAGATCATGTCATAGAGAACTTTCATCGCCTTTTTAGCTTCTTCGTCATCGGCGTAACTCAGGTACTCTTCCACTTGAGCGAGGTAGCTGCCGTTGACGTCTTTGAGGAGAAGCGTCAGCGATGTAACGCCGCGAGCGAACTTTATATTGGAGCGCTCGCGTTTCTCTGCCAAATCCTCAGCAGCTCGAAGCTGTTCTTCTTTTTGGGTAACCAGCTTAAACAGTTCTTCCTTGGAGAGTGAGTTGAGGTCGGTCATTTTGTCACACCCTGTTATTATCTATTGGGTAAATTATATCATATTTTACCTTTAAAAACTATTAGCTATCTGAATATAAACGATAAATAATGCTTGCAAATATAAAAATATCGCCGTGAAGACCCTCAGAAGAGCCTACACGGCGTTATTGGAGTCTCGGGCTACCAAAAAGTATCGCTTTTGGTATAAAGCCGCTCCCCGTTAAGAAATCGCTCTAAATCGGATAAAGTCAAGGAGCACTTGGCCTGCTGACCGACTCGAACCATGAGTTCTTCAAAGCGTCCGTTGTGCAAGGTGCGTGTTAGCAGCATCGTTCCTTTCTCGTCCGTGGTGACGATCTTGCAGATCTTCCTCGTCTTTGAGAGAAAGACGACGGCCTCCTTACCGCTGCTCAAGTTGATGCCGAGCTGGTCTTGGGCGAGGGAACAGAGCCGATGAAAGCCTCCTCTTAAATCAGTAGGAGAAATTACCAGCGTCACGTGCACGCCGCTGAAGCGGATATTCATATGACGTCTCCTCTCATGCGAGACAGAATGAAGATGACAGATTCTTCCGGACGCTGCGTCTTGAATTCGAAGGTCATCCCCTCGGCCGAAATGCTCAGCGTCGACTCCTCATCTGCTTGACCTTCGCAAAGATTAATAACGTCCAAAGAATTAGGCTGTCGAATTTGAGCTGCCGCTGACTCCGAAACGGACAGGCGCCGCTTAACTTCGGAGATGTTGACTTTGCGACGGGTCTCGGTTCGAATCAATCTTGCTACCTCGGCGCTGCCCAAGTCTTGTGCTCGAGCGATCTCAATGTATCTTGACCAGTTAATATCCATAATCTGTCTCCTTCTTATTCCTTGGAGACAGTATTGATCATGCGGCTAAATTAAGATACGAACCTATAAGACATCTACCAACAGGAGCCCGCTCAAAGTGTTGCTCACCAGAGAATCAAATAAAAACCCCCGGCATTTGACCGGGGGTTGATGCACTCTTCTTTCCTCTAGAGGAAAGACAGATCCTTATCAGTATACTTCCGTTTCAACAAAAGGTGATTAGATCTTCAAGACCTTCATAGCTTCGTCTCCAAGGTGGTTGATAACCTTTACAGCCACGTACCCGCTCTTTGGTTTCGGGAATGTTCTGGATACATTGCTGTGCAACGTCTCCCAAGTGCCTTCGTCGATATCAGCTTTAAGTGTCTTTTTCAGCGCTTCATACGGGTTCTTGGCACCGAGGAAGTACGCCTGACGGACAAAGAAGCTCTCCTGATCGTAATCGGTATCTACGAACCAGCAGGCGATGCCGTCTTCGTTGTCAGATCTGACTTCACCGGTATTGGGGAAGAAGATATCTACACCGCGCACGCGTACCCGCAACTGATCATCTTCAGTGGGTTCTAAAACGATATCCGGCTCTCCGAAAGCCACGAAGAGATTGCCTTTGCCCTTTAATGCATCGCCCATCATGAGGTCAGTATTCATCATGACCTTCATAATTGGTAGTCGACCGAGTTTGGTCACGTCGCTGGACTGTGCATCGAAGTGGAATGCACAGGCAACAAGCAGGCTGAATCCGCAATCGACGGCTTCACGTGCTGCTGCCATGATGTCCGCTTTAGTCAAGGTTCCGAACTCCGGACCGATCAGAATACCGGCGCGACGTTCCTGATCACCTTCCATGTAGCGTCCTTCTGCACAGAGATAGTCCCCGGGAAACTCTTCAACACTGGTGAAGTCCAACTTACGGCTTTTGTCGCTCTGTTGAATACCGTTTGTTCTTAGGTTTCCAATGATCATCGACGCAAAGTCTTTTGCATCACCGTTTTGCTCAGAGCTCAATGGATCAATGGCTTTGCCATCAGCGTCGATACTTAGAATTCGGTGCGGCGAAAGACTTTCGACGGTGAAGGGACCTGTGACACGAATGATCTGTTTATCAATAAAAGGCTTGTCGTATAAATATTCAAAAGAAGAATGGCTCTTGATAGAGCGATTAACTTCGGTAATATACTCATTCCTTATAATTTTGATTTCATTCACCAACGAATACAGTTTATTATCTGGTGCAATATCTGTTGGCAACTTCCAGAGATAATATTCTTTTCCAGTCTCTTCGTTGATCCTGCTAAGAATTTTATTAAACCGAGGGGAGTATTTATTATAAATAACATCTATTTCAGAGTTATCAGTTACACCTTCTTTAATTGTGACCCGGGGAACTTTTTCATATACAAACCCAAAGCAGAGTAGCCCCGAGACTGCTGCATTTGATGTGTATTCATTATTCTCTTTAGCACAAGTTATTAACCCTTGTTTAGAATCTTTAAGAATGAAAAATGGGTAGGTGCTCGCCATTAATCTTGATCTAGCTAGAGCTAAAGCGACGCGTGATGTATCGATGGTAATCCAACGCCTCCCCCAATATTCTGCAACGTAAGCTGTAGTGCCAGAACCACATGTTGGATCTAAAACTAAATCTCCAGGATCAGTTGTCATTAGCATGCATCGGCTAATAACGGCAGTAGATGTTTGCACAACATAAATTTTGGCCGAAGGCATGGAACCCGAAGATGTGTCGCCCCAATGAGAAGTGTATTTCTGTAAATTATTATCGTCAGCATACCGTTTAATGCTTAAGCTATTTCCGGTAATGACTAATCTATTAGACAATTCAAGTCTCTTAAGCCCTTGAGTGCCTGCTGTCCAATGTCGGCCACTAGGAGGATTAAAGGTTTTACCTTGAAAGATGTATGGTTCAGCTTTTGAAGATGATCCTTGTGAGGTCGAGTCCCCCGACCTGTAAACACGACATCCAACTGGAAGAAGCTTTGGATTAAATCTTTCTACATCAGTAATAGGTCGAGTTTCATCACCGCATTCAACATTTGAATATTTGATATCATCCTGCAATACATTCCTCTTCATATATAGAGGGTTGTATTTCATATTTTCAATATCTTTTGCGTACCAAAGGATACAGTCTCCATCTCTAGAAAGCGAACTTGAAGTGAATCCAGAAGTTGTAGCATAAGTAATCTGAGATACGAAATTATCTTCTCCAAACACTTCGTCGAGGACGCATCTAATTCTATGGACATTTTTGCCGCTTATTTGAATAAAAATGCTACCGGAATTAGCTAATAGATCCCTGCAGAGAATAAGCCTATCTCTGATATAACTCAAGTACGAATGAATACCGTCGCGCCAAGTATCTCGATATGCTTTAACCATTTCTGGTTCGCGCGTCATATTATCTGCTTTTCCATCGGTAACATTATTTGAAGTAGTCGACCACTGGAAATTTGAATTAAATTTAATCCCATACGGAGGATCTATATAAATGGTTTGAATTCGATCTCTTAATCCTTCTCTGTTGGCAAGACTCGCCATCACCTGCAGCGAATCCCCAAGGATCATTCGATTCGTCCAGTTCTGATCGTGTTTGTAAAAATCCATACGATCAACTTCCGGAGGCATCCCAAAAGTATCCTCAAACAGAGACGGAGCATCCGTGGACTCCATACTTGTCTTGCGGAGGTTTTCAATAATCGCTTTTGGATGGATTTTTTCCTGAATGTACAGAGGCTTGGCCCCAATGCTCAGGACATCGCCACCATCATACTTACCCTTCCAAATCAGTTGAGGGTCTAGATCCGGATTCCTTCTCTGGTATTCCACTGTAACGGGTTGCTGCGTTTCATCAGGGACAAAACTCTGCAATTGTTCAGTCGGGATGTTCTTTCGTTTCGATTCGCTGTGCGAATAGGATTCAACTTGTTTCTGCATGATTACTTCGCCGCAATAGTATTGATCTGATCCAGAAGATTCTGAGAGATTGCATTCTCAAAGTCTTCCTGCATGGTCGCTTCACTTCGTAACTCTATAAACGCCCAACGACCGTATTCTTTGAGTGCGTTAACGCCGGGAATCCAATAGGTTTTCATCGTGTCGGATTTGTCTTTCACGTCTTCTCCTCTGAACCCCTTGACCTCGACGACAAGATTGAGAAGGTCGTCTTCACCGTGTCCGTCATTAACTCGAACAATGAAGTCCGGGATATAGGTACGAACTTCACCCTTGTATCGGTACGGAATCGTGAAGCCCAATCCCTGATTCTTAACATAAGCCTTTACCATTGGATGCTGCTCAAGCACCTTGCAAAGGGAGCCTTCCCAGTCACTGTCTAGGATTGCCCAGTTAACATGGCACTTTTCCGAAGTCTCATAGCGCAGTTTCTTTGAAGTTGTGAAGTTCACAGAGCGCGTAGAGCCGACAGGGTTGTAGGGATCAACAATGGCCTTGAGAGGAGATTCGGACTGCTCGACAGAACGGTAGATAGCCCGCTTGATTCGATCGCAGACTTGTTCGGCAATAACACGGTAAAGCACCTGAGCTTTGTAAGTGCCCAACTGGCAATACAAATGCTTGGCAAGCCATTCCTTGACGATCGCATTGAGCTGACCAAATAGATGAAGCGGGGGAGCTTCGCCGGCTTCGGTGATATGCGTCAGAAGGAAGCTCGTCAGATGCATGGCAATCGTATTGTCGCGCATGTTTTCCAGAAGCTCTTTCGGAGATAGCTCTTCTTCCAGACCGACGATACCAGACATCTTGGTGATATTCGGACCGACTTCTTCCATCTTCAGCGTGTAGCTGGAGTCCTCAGTAAACGACGCAGAGATAATGTCTCTCTTCAGTTCCTTGCGATATCCGGTGACACGCGGGAAGGTAATTTCAGAAACATCTCTCTCGGGCTTGATAGCGTGGACAGAAATGACATCAACCGGAGGCCTCGGGGGCACAACAACAGGCTTTGCAGTGAAATCAAACGGAATGCCGAGCACGTCGGCGTATTCGACAGCAAACTTTCCTTCTTCATTTACGTTGTAGGACTGGCGCCTCAATGCTCGTCCAATAACCTGTTCGCAAAGAAGCTGGGTTCCAAATGCACGCAGTCCCATAACATGGGTGACGGTATTGGCGTCCCAACCTTCAGCCAGCATTGATACCGACACTACACAGCGCACGGATTCACCAAGGCGATCCTTCTTGCCGACTGTATTCATCACCTCACGCAGGATAGAGGCATCGTCCAGTTCCTTCCCCTTGCGAAGCTGATTAGCCAGAGCACCGCCTCTCTGCAAGGTCTCGCGTTTGAAGATCTCTATTTCATGAGAGGCGACTTTCTTGAAGTTATCGTCTAGTGCTGCTCCACTTTCCAACTGTGCAGAGTCAATCAAGATCGTTCTAGGACGCGACAAAGGATCACCGTTGTCATCAAAGTTACTAAACAGCGGGAACTTACCGTGACCATACTTTCCGTCTCCGCCGCAGATGTAGTCATAGACGAGTTTCGAGGTCTGAGTGTTGTTGCAGACCACGATAAAGCACGGCGGCACTTTGATGCCTGCCTCCAACCACTGATCGAAGACCTTCCTGTAATGAGAATAGAGGGCATCCAGCGCAGAGCACAGCAACGCAGGCAGTTTTCTGGGATCGAGAACTTGAGCGCCTCTAGCCTTCTTCGGCATATCTTTGCGGATATGCTCCCAAAGATTGCGATAGGATATCGCCTCTTCGTTAGCTTTCGGACTGCTATCATCGACCGGGACCCGCGGCAACTTGACGATGCCGCATTCAATGGCATCCATCAAGGAAAAGTCGCTCATAGTCCAGGGGAACATCGATCCCTGAGCGTAGCCGGAACCGGCAATAAAGAAGGGGGTCGCTGACAAGTCAAATACCCGGAGCATAGTGCCGTTCTTGGACTGCCAATGCTCTCTTATTGCCTGTAGACCCGTCATCCAAACACGCGCAGCTTCCAGATTTTCGGCCGCATCCTTTTTGGCATCTGTCTTGTCTGAACCGGTCAGTCCCTTGAGATAGTCTTCCGAAGGTTCAGTCTTCTTTTCGCGGTAACAATGATGGGCTTCGTCATTGATGACCATGATTCTTTCGAGTCCCATCAAACTCGGAATCACACGCTGGAGCATTTCCCCATTCGACTCAGTCGTGCACAGTTCTTCGCCGTTTCTTCCTTCTAGCGCGGCCCTCGTGCCTGCCGAAAGCTGAATCTTCTCTCGCAGCATGAATGCGTGGTAGTTGGTAATGACCACTCGAGCTTCCTGAAGCTGCGGCAAAAGATCAATCGGGACGAGTTCACGATTCGCGTAATACGAGTCCGGATCGTTGGGCTGAAGAACACGAAGACGGTCACGGATCGTGATGCCCGGAGCTACGATGAGAAAGCCCTTTGTGAACTTCTGACGCTTCGGAGATTTGACGGCGTTAATGGTCTGCCAGGCAATAAGCATAGCCATCACGGTAGTTTTTCCTGCACCAGTAGCCAGCTTAAGCGCAAGACGAGGAACTCCATCATTGAATTCCTCGTTGATGCGTGCAAGATGCTCGATGAATTTTTTCCCTTCCGGAATTTGAGGGGCAACCTCGGTCAGCCAAATGGCGACTTCAACTGCCTCAACCTGACAGAAGAAGGGGCGAATTCCTTCGAACTTATGGTTGCGCCAGTAATCAAGAAGCCGCGCAGTTTCGGGAGTTACGCGCCACTGAGTCTTCGGCTTGAGCCGCCATTCTGCAACGTAGTGCCGGATCTCATTGATCAGATCCTTCGTGTACTGCTGATCATCCGATCCGAGCTTGTCCGTATCATCGAAATCCAATGAGCCTTGCTCAACGACGGTTTCCTTAATCTTGGAACGTACTTTGGGAATAGGGGTCACGAAGTCTGCCGGCCTGCGCATCAAAAGGATTTTTTGCGTCGGCTGACCATCAATAAGTTCCCAATGCTTCGTAGGCAATTCGTACGGGGAATTGAGGATGGGATTATTGAAGAAAGCGTTCTCATCAGATACTACCCTGAGTTGGTCGGCAGAGGATGTGTTCATATCAATATCCATAAGGATGAGGATGGAGAATCCGAAAGGTAACGGTTACGAATATTTCCGCTAATTCTCGCGCAGTCGATGTATATATTGTTGAACCTGTTCGTATTCCTCGTCTGTTAGGTAAAAGGTACGGCCTGTTCGACCACGTTGTTTTTGCTCTTCACGCCAGGCTTTCATTCTTTCCTTGACAGGAGGGGAATACCTCAGTATGAAACCTGGTTCCTGAACACCTTCGAGACCCTTGCACATCACACTCTTCATCAGACGAATGCCAATTTTGAGAGCAATCAATTCGTGCAGAACTCCGATTGCTTCGGTTGTCGAGGTTTCAAAATGAGCTTCCTGTAAAGCCTTGAACAGCATTGAAGCTGAAACCGTGAATTCCATCGGGCCTTCTTTCCCTTTGAGTTGCTTCGTTCCAGCCTTTTGTTGTTCCCGTTTGATGAAATTCAGTAGTGACTCTTGTTTGTTTGTCAACATAGCTGTGTCATTAAACGAATGTAACTGTTACACGATATTAGCATGTCATTGTGATTTGATGGAATGATTTTGCAAATATTGTTCCATCAAAGACACTATCGTTTGATAATCATTAAGCCACTTCGGATGAGCTTTTACCTGAGTAAAGGCATGTTCCAAGCCTCGTCGCCGAAATATTCCTCCCACAGAAAGATGCAGAAGGGCTTCGCATGTTTTGAAGGCCTGAGGCTCGAATTCTGCGGAATTCAGAATCTTATTTATCGCCGCGAAAGTGTTCGGACCAATGCTGCGTGCCCACCTTCTCAGGCTCGTTCCCGATGTCTACTGGAATTTCGGAATCTGTTTTCGGCATGTGATCTGCGTTAGTGGAATACTTGCTTTGGGCAACTGCGGGAATCTGATGCCGGCAAATGATTTCCTCTCCTTTACAAAGCGTTAGTGCATCATCGGTAATGAACGCTTCCAGTTGTTGATGACTAAGTGTGTATGGCGCTGAATAGTAACGGCCATCTATAGCGACGTGGAAATTTCCTTGAACGATGACACTTCGTTTTTCAGTCAATATGAACCGTTGAGAGGGTAAGTGTTGGAAGAATTGCTTTTCAAGCTGCCAGGCATCTTCTGTCCTTATCCCGTAGTCAGGCACTGATCTTTTATTAAACAGCTCCTCTATTTCTAGCACCAGCTCCCTCGCTTGTTCGCCACTGACCGTGGGATATCTCTCATACAAAACCTCGGCAACGGACTTACACAACCTTTGCCCATACTGATCAAAATCCAGTTCTGCTTGATAGAACGCGACAACCTCATCAAGAAGACGTAGAAACTCCTTCGGAGCCTTTCTGCGAGTGGAAACTATCGCAGGACAAACTCCGATCTGGAATAGCAAATCATTCAAAGCATGAGCAAAGCAACGCGGCGTAATCCCTACAAGAGGAATGATTTTGACTAATTGACTGAGACCGAATATTCCAACCAGGAATGCTGGTTCGGAATCGTTCTTTCTCATTATTTGAACTCTTGCACGACAATTAAGGGAGGTTGGGCTAATCGGTCCGATGAGATCGAAAAAATGGGAACGAGAGTACGCAGCAAGGGATCGACCTTGACAGTCACGAAGATACTCTTGATAGCGTTGCTGCTTGGAAAATCCCAGAGCAACAGCAAATCGGTCTCGATTGACATCCGGCATGAGAACGGATGCGTTTCGTTTGGGAGGTACACGTAGCTTGCGGTGGATCTCCAGATCGGAGAGACCCTGAAGCTCCTCGGCAGGGAAAAGCTGAATATGCCGGAGTACGGATATGACGGTGGTCCTGGAGCATCCGGCTGTCCTAGCTATCTCTGAATTGGTGAACCCCTTAGCCTTCAGATTGAGAATGTCGTTATATGGGGTCACGGTCTGTTTGCCTCAGTTACTTTGATTCAGCATACATCAAGTAACCAAGGAAGGTGTCTAAATTTTCTCTCACAGCTTTCTCATTGGCGAGAATAGTCTAGCCAAGGTCAAAAGATAGACACAGCCAGCTTTTCTTCATAACGCCTTATTCCGTTGGACAGGACAATGCCAACGATGACAACCAGAACGATCGTTATGAGGAACTGGATAATCGAATTGCTAGAACGTATGCAGCCAACACAGAAGCCGTCAATAAAAACTCTCTTTACGATTCGTATATTCGGGCTTATCGATGGGCCTCTGACCGCATTGGAGAAAAAGGCGTCATCGGGTTTGTCACCAACGCCGGCTGGATCGATTCCAATAGCGCGGATGGCATGAGAAAGTGCCTGACGGAAGAGTTTAGCTCCATATATATTTATCACCTGAAAGGAAATGCGAGAACTCAGGGCGAAAAGCGACGAAAGGAAAGAGATAATGTCTTCGGTATTGGAAGTCGCGCTCCTGTTGCTATCGTTTTCTTAGTTAAAAACCCTAATGCTTCTGAGCGTGGAGAAATTTACTTTCACGCAGTTGACGATTACCTGACGCGTGAAGAAAAGCTGGCGGAGCTCAAACACAACATCTCCATACTTCATACGGGACCTATAGAAATCGTACCCGACGTCCATGGTGACTGGCTCAATCAACGAGACAATTCGTACAGCCATTTCATGCGGGTCGATGGAAAAAAAACGTCCGAAGACAGCATTTTCAGAAATTATTCAAATGGTGTTAAAACTAACCGAGACGCCTGGATTTATAACTCAAGTCGGAAACGAATCAAGGAAAATGTCGATCGGATGTTTGAAACCTACAACCAACAAGCAAAAGATTTTGATGCGAACAGCTCTGATTTTGAATTTGTCCGAGATGACACTCTCATTCATTGGAATCGAACTCTTGAGAACTATTTCAAACGAGGGGTTAGGAATCTAAAGTTTGACAAGCGATCTCTTTATCGTAGCATCTACCGGCCTTTTTATCCGCAGTATTGTTATTTCAATAAGTATGCTAATGATATGACATACCAGCTTCCAGTCCTTTTCCCTTCAAGCGAAACGAAGAATTTAGCCATCTGTTCGTCTGGGGTAGGCTCTAAAGAATATTCATGTCTGATGGTTGATTACATTCCCTGCCTTGATCTTCTCGAAAAAACACAATGCTTTCCGCGCTGGCTTCCCGGAGAGAAGCCCAACGCGGAAGAGGAGCTCGACCTTGGTGGCGAGACGGGAGGAATACCAAGTGGGTTTTCATCAGAGGCTCTTCCGCACTTTCAATCCGCATATCCTGAAAAACCGATCACAGAAGACGACCTCTTCTATTACATCTACGGAATTCTGCATTCCGAGGACTACCGGACTCGTTACGCCAATAACCTGATGAAAGAACTTCCGCGAATTCCACGCGTCGCCACCTACGAACAGTTCTTAGCTTTCTCAAAAGCTGGTCGTGATCTGGCCAAGCTGCACGTTCACTTTGAGGAGGTGACTCCATACGCTGGCGTTACGCTTGAGTATGCGAAGTCTGGCCAGCCGTCCTACCGAGTCAAGCAGATGAAATGGGGAAAGATCGCAGGAAAGACGGGAAATGCTGCTAAAGACAAAACCACGCTGATCTACAACGACTGGATCACTGTCAAAAATATTCCTCTTGAAGCGCAGGAGTACATTGTGAACAAGAAGTCGGCTCTTGACTGGGTTGTTGAGCGCGCCTGCGTCAGCATAGATAAGGCATCAGGCATTGTGAATGATTTCAACGATTACGCAGCAAAGATGGAAAATGAGCGCTATCCGCTTGATCTCTTTCTAAGAGTCATCACGGTTAGCCTCGAAACGATGAAGATTGTAAAAGCATTGCCGAAACTTGAAATTCATCCGTTGGATAAATAAGGCTCGAGGAATAATTTCGGTTAAGACGAGGCCACGATACATATTAGCTAAGAGGTGCTTGGTGATAGATTTTTTGAAGAAGGGGAAGGCACTGAGGAACTTGCTTTAGTCGTGAGGGTTCGGCTATTCAATACCGTTCCGCAAGTACCGTTATTGCCGAAAGGGGTTGAAAGGCGAAAATCCCACGAATTCTCTAGGCACTTCCCCTTTCTACACAAACATAAAGATCGGCGATAATGGTCGAATTATTTGAACAGTAACAAGGAGAATAAAGTTGCTTACTGAAAACGAGTTGATTAAGTTCCGTCGTGAACTCCATTCCTATCCCGAAACCGGCTGGTGCGAATTTGTCACGACCCACAAAATCGTTGAAAAGCTTCGCAGCTTCGGTTTGGATCCGATTTATGGCCGTCAGGTCATCAATCCTGAGTTTGTTGCAGGCCGCAATCCTGCCAAAGTCGAAGAAGCTAAGAAAGCAGCTTTAGAAAAAGGAGTCCCGCCGGAATTTATCGAATCTATGCAGGACTACACCGGTGTCGCCGCTATTTTTGAAACCGGCCGTCCCGGCCCTGTTCTGGCAATTCGTTTCGACATGGACTGCGTTGACGTCGATGAAGCTCACGAAGCCGGTCACCGTCCGTTCGACGAAGGCTGGGCCAGCACAAATCCGGGCCATATGCACTCCTGCGGCCATGACGGCCATACAACGATGGGTATCGCTGTCTGTAACTGGATTCAGGAAAACTTGGATCGGTTCTGCGGCACGATCAAGGTCGTCTTCCAGCCTGCTGAAGAAGGCGTTCGCGGTGCACGCCCAATGACCGAAACCGGTATTTTCGATGACGTCGATTTCTTCTTCGGAAACCATCTTGGCTTCAATCTGCCCACCGGTACGATTTCTCCGGAACCCGGCGTTTTCTTGGCTTCCACCAAATTGGATGCCACATTTACGGGCCTTGCCGCTCACTCCGGCGCCGATCCTCAGAAAGGTAAGAATGCCCTGTTAGCAGGCGCAGCTGCTGCTTTGGCAATCCACGGCATTACTCGTCCGATCGGGGAAGTGACTGCTTTGAACGTCGGAACGTTAGTTGCCGGCCAGGGCCGAAACGTTGTCGCTCCGAACGCTTTCATGCAGCTCGAAGTTCGCGGTGAAACCGAGGAACTCAACGCATACATGCGTGATCAGGCAATCCGCAAGATTAAGGCTTCTGCCGATATGTACGACTGCCAAGTCGATATCGTCAAAGCCGGTGAAGCTACTGAATTCAAGCCGGACCAGGAAGCCATCGAACTTGCTTATATCGCCGCAAGAAATGTGACGACCGAAGAACTCGCCAGACCGCTCGGCTTGAAGTTAGGCAGTGAGGACTGCACGATCATGCTTCGCAGAGTCCAGCAGCACGGCGGTAAGGGAACCTTCGTTGTGTTCGGCTGCCGTACATCTGCCGGTCACCATCAGAGACTCTTTGACTTTGACGAAGATGTGATCGGAATCGCTTTGCGCTTCTACCAGAATCTGATCCCGATGATTGTCGGCATCAAGTAATTCGGTTTGAAAGTCAGCTGATTTTCTAAAAACCAAACAAAAGCCGCCGTGAGGATTTCTTCCAGATCTTCACGGCGGTTTCTTCTATGAACTCGGATTAGCGATTTCTTTCGCGGCGATCGCGGACGGCATGCGCCAAGGAAGTGATGACCTTGACCGTGTCATCCCAACCGATGCAGGCATCCGTGATGGACTGCCCGTATTTCAGTTCTTTTTCTTTGCCTTTAACGAGAGGCTGGTTGCCTTCGACAAGATTGGACTCGATCATGACGCCCATGATGTTGTAGCTTCCGTCACCGATCTGCTTGCAGATGCTGTCAACGACATCGATCTGCTCTTTGTGCTTTTTATGGCTGTTGGAGTGGCTTGCATCAATCATGACAGAAGGTGGAAGGCCGGCTGCTTTCAGCGCTTCGCAAACCTTAGCCACACTCTCGGCATCATAATTCGGTGCTTTGCCGCCGCGAAGGATGACGTGGCAGTCTTCATTGCCGCCTGTGACAACAATAGCGGAGTGGCCGCCTTTGGTGACGGAAAGGAAGACATGTTCGTTTGCTGCCGCTTTAATGGCATCAATGGCGATTTTGACGTTGCCGTCAGTGCCGTTCTTGAATCCGACAGGGCAGGAAAGACCGCTCGCTAATTCACGATGCACCTGACTTTCTGTGGTTCTTGCTCCGATTGCACCCCAGGAGATCAAGTCTGCGATGTACTGCGGCGTGATCATATCGAGATACTCCGTACCTGCGGGGACACCCAATTCATTGATCGTTAAGAGAAGCTCACGGGCTAAGCGGAGGCCGTGATTGATGTGGAAACTGCAGTCCAAGTCCGGATCATTGATCAGACCTTTCCAGCCGATGGTGGTACGAGGTTTTTCGAAATAGACTCGCATGATGATCTCAAGATCATCGGCGAAATGACGACGAAGCTCTGCAAGCTTTTCCGCATATTCTTCGGCTGCAGCTGGGTCGTGAATGGAGCAGGGTCCGACGATGACAAGCAGACGGTCATCCTTTCCGTGAATGATGTCGTGCGCGGAGTGACGTGCGATGTGCACGGTCGAGGAAGCGAGCTGTCCGCAGGGGAATTCGCGAATGAGGTAAGACGGCGGTGTCAGTTCTCTGATTTCTTTGATTCTGAGGTCGTCGGTTGTGTAAGGCATTTTGTTTCTCCGTTATGGCGCCCGTCGGGATTGAGGCTATAAAAAACCGCCGTGTCCCGAAGGAGCGGCGGTTAAGTAGTGTTGTGTGATCTTAGATGCGAGCCGTCACAGCCCTACCCTCCGCCGCGGACGGAAAGTAAAAGCCGTAAAAGTAAAACTTAGAAGCGAACATCTTTTGATACTTGCTTGTAAAAAGGTACGAAGAATAATTTACCGTATTTTTTTTCGTTCTAACGAAACTTTTTTCAGAATTTATTTCATGAAAAGGAAGATTGTTGAGTGGTAGAAAACAGGCGCTGAGAAGAACAGCATTTCCATTCTGTCTAATGCTCCGCGTGTCAGCATCATGCTGGTGTCCAAACGAACGGCGCCGAGTGAGCGCTTAACCGAGGACATGACCAGTGCGCCCAGCGTTCCGGAAACGATGATCAGCAGAGACATAAGAGGAGCCTGCCAAGCACGGAACGGTGTCATCCAGAAAAGTGCAGAACCCATGATCAAAGCTCCGATACTTCCGATGATGATGCCTTTGTATGTTTTGTACTGATTACTCCAAGTCGGTTTGCCGCCCCAAATGGCAGAAGCCATGATCTGGAAAAGGTCCGCGAAATACAGCACCAGCAGGAAGTAAAGCATCAGAAGCAAACCGCTGGAATTAAATCTCGTGAGATTCAAGGTAGCGATCGCGGGTGCATGGCTGACGCAGAAAATCGCCAGCATGATGCCCCACTGAACCTTAGCAACTCGGTCCAAGAAGCGGTCGGTATCTTTGGCCAAGGCCATAACGACCGGCAGAGTCAGGAACAGGTAGACAGGGATGAACAGAGAGAAGAGTCCGATCTCTTCATATCCCAGAAGGATGTACTGAACGGGAATCGCGATATAAAACGCAATGATCAAAATGACGTGGTCATGGCGCCGGGTCGGAGTCAGCGCAATGAATTCCCGCAGTGCAAAGAAAGACGCAAAAGCAAAGAAAAGCAGCAGCGCGGCTTCGCCGAGACAGAAAGCAATCGCAAAAACAATGAGCAGAGGCCAGGAGGCACGAACGCGAGAGTTAACAACGCGAAGATTGTTGAGTCGAGCTTCGTTGCCTTGAGCACGAGAAACCAGCCAGTTGCCGATGATTGTGCCGATGGCTGAGAGAACAATAAGAACGCCCAGAATCGTGAAGTAGGCTTCTTGAGTGGAAAATCCTAAACGCATATTAGAGCTCCCTGGCTAAACTGATGACGGCCGTTCTGGCCCTCTCTAAGAACTCTTCTTTAGAGTCATCGACAGAGTGCGGAAGAGGTGCGCCGAATCTTACGGAGCACATGGTCGGAACGGGCAGGAGGGCACCTTTCGGCATTGAGCGGTGCAGGTTTTCCAGATAAACGGGGATGAGTTCGACCTCGGGGAACTCTCTCATCAAGCGCCAAATGCCGCTCTTAAAAGGTCCGGGCAATGGCTGCGGAGAACGTGTGCCTTCCGGGAAGATGATGAGCGAGGAGCCTTCGCGCAGAGCCTGACGCATCGGATCCAAGGGATCGGAGTTTTCTGTCCGGCGTCGGTCGACAAGGACGACGTTTAATTCATCGACGGCAATTCTGCGGCGAATTCCACTCTGCCAGTAGTCTCGAGCGGCAACCGGTCGAGTAAGCGGTCGTAAAGCGCGAGGAAGAGCGGACCAAATCACAATGGTGTCGAGGTGGCTCGAGTGATTGGCAAAATAAATTCTTTGAATTTTTTCGGGCTTACACCCGATCCACTGAGGATATGCGCCGACCAATAAACGAGTCAGCCACACCATCGGTGTCATGAACTTAAATGCGTGTTTCACGTTCTTTCGTTTTTCAATTCCTAATTTGTTAATTATGCCTCCAATGCCAACCTGCATGTTGATCCCGGATTTGACGAGCATGGGGGCGACGGAACGATTCAATTTTCAATTGCGACGTACAAATTCCAAGAAATGTCTGTTTTAACGAGAAAAACATCGGGGGTGAAATTTTCCTGCCAGTGCAGCCTTTCTTTAGACGATCTCTTACGCTAATTCTGCAAGAAAGAATTAACGGACTATCAATGATTAATTTACGGCTTCATTGAGCGGTCGAGACTCAGTCGGTTGTAAGAAAGCCTGGATAGGAGAAGAAAGCGGCTCATAGATGAACCGCCGAAAATGGTGAATGCTGGATTGATCAGATGTTATGGCTGCTGGGGAGCAGGTTTAGGACACAAAAGGCCGTGCAAACGATCCATTGCGCTCTTTTCTCTAATCGGTCTGAACTTCGGATCAAAGGTTGTGGATTTAATCTGTTTGCCCTTGCCGTCTAACTCGGGATAGGTGACAAGGGCAATCGGGGAATAAATTCTTGTCAGGCAGTCCATACTAAATTGAACCTTTGCAGATTTCGAATCCGGCGTGTAACTGTGGTTTTGAAGCGTCCAGAACTGCAGCTTGTCGCCTTGTTTCCGCATGCCGGTTTTGATGAGGTACATATCATTCGTAACCTGTGTCGTGTTGTGTCCTGCAATAATCGGCGGAATGAAAATAGGCATCGGAACACTTGAGCCGGCAGGCGCGGCGTTTTGACGAGCATTGAAGCCTCGAATCGCAGGATTTACAGGCGCAGGCCGATAAGTTCGCGGAGGCGGTGTATAGGATCGGTGCGGACGAATGGTGGTTCTACCGCCGAGGCGGACTGCCTGAGCGTCCGTTGCTAGAGATAAGAGGCAGACTGAGGCACAAAGGCCGACTAATAA
>OKXB01001884.1_pt1 | contig 18723 bp, 15 predicted proteins | sample 1601731 | NCBI WGS metagenome assembly OKXB01 (sample SAMN04414077, study PRJEB24778) | human gut metagenome | material: faecal | host: Homo sapiens | reverse complement strand
ATAATATAAATTATATATTATTGTCAAGGACTAATAGTTATTTTTTTGATAAATTGGTGAATTTTTATGAATACAGGAATAATTTGTGAATTTAATCCCTTTCATTCGGGCCACAAGCATTTGATTGACAGCGTTAAAAACGACGGTGCGGTAATATGTGTAATGAGCGGAAATTATGTGCAACGCGGTGAATTTGCAATATATGACAAATTTAAAAGATGCGCCGCTGCACTTGAAAACGGTGCCGACCTTGTGATTGAACTGCCTTGTGTATATTCCTTAATGTCAGCAGAAGGTTTTGCAAAAGCCGGAGTTACTTTGCTCGAAAGCACAAAGATAACAGACCAAATAGCATTCGGTGCCGAATGTGATAATATTGATTTATTAAAAAGTATTGCCCAAAAAGTGAATGAGAGCCAAGACTTAATAAAAGAAGAAATGAAAAAAGGAATTTCATATCCAAGCGCACGAAAAAATGTTATAAAAAGTGGTTTGCTTGACACTCCTAACAATATTTTAGCTATTGAATATATCAGGCAAACAAATTTACCGGTAAAAGCAATTAAACGTATCGGCAAAGGACACGATACCGATGATGAACTTTACAGTGCTTCTGCTATCAGGCAAACATTAAAGAACGACGATATATGCTCATTATACAATTGTGAAAAAGCTGTGCTCGCCAAATTAAGAAGTATGAGCGTTGAAGATTTTGCCGAAATAGAAGATGTAACAGAAGGGCTTGAAAACAGAATATTTAACGCGGTGAGAGAAAGTACGGGAATCGACGAAATATACGAACACATAAAAACAAAAAGATACACCCTTTCAAGAATAAGGCGTATCATAATTAAAAGTTATTTAGGTATCACAAAAGAATACAGCAAGGATGTACCATACATTCGCATTTTAGGCTTTAACGATAAAGGCAAGGATTTGCTAAGCAAAATGAAAAAAAGCGCCAATTTGCCGATAATAAGCAAATACAGTGACATCAAGAAGCTTGATGATTTCGGCAAAAAGTTATTTGAACTTGAATGCAGATGCACAGACCTGTATAATTTAGGGTACAAAAATTCCCTGCCCTGCGGCACAGAGCAGAGGAGTCAAATTATCATTAAAAATCAGTAAAAAGAGAATTACAATATTTATAAAATTCATTTTTACTCATAATCGAATTCAAATATGAAATCAAAGATGAGGTTGAAAGAAACTCCGGCAAGTCGAGAGATTTAAGGAGTTTCTTTTTATTTTGCTTTGCATTTGGCGTACCGCTTAACCCAAGTTCAAACATATCTATACTTGTAATCGGGTCATCATTTTGAACACGCGTAACTTTAATATCAGCTTTTTCAAAAAGAGATAAAAGTATTGTGTCGTCTATTCCCTCGACACCGAGTTTACCCTCTTTTGAAGCCTCTTTTTTTCGTTTTTCCTTACCGTAAATATCGGGAATATAAATATGTTTTATTTTTTCTTTAGGAATAGCAGACGAAAGATAATTTCTGATTTGAAAACCGCTGTGGTCTGAATCTGTAATTACAATTATACCGCGTTCATTTGCAAGGCGTTTAATAAAATCAAGCTTCTTTTTATCCTTATATACAGAAAAGCCGTTTGTTTCAATAATTAAAGCATCAATCAAATTTGATAATTTGATTTTATCATATCTGCCCTCGACTATTACAGCTTCTTTTATTTTAAGCATATTTAACTCCTTTGGCTGTTAAAATCAGCTTAATTACAAGTTCTTCAAGAAGTAATTTTTTATCTATTGCGGTACTTTTGAGCTTAACATCTGTTTTTGAAATTTCATCAAGCGATGTTCTTAGCTGTTCAAGCGAAAGATTTGCACAATCCCTTGTAGCATTGCGAAGTGCAAATTCCCTGCCTCTGTAATTAAAATATTTTGCAACATCATCAAAACCAAGCCCTGCATTTTTAGCACATTTCACTCGGTACATATCAACATACACACCGCTGACTGCGGAAAGAATTATGATTGGCTCTTCTTTCATTTCAAAAAGGGTATTAAGCACATCATATGCCAAACTTGACTTTCCTGCAACAACATATTTTGATAAATCATAAATCCGTGCCTGAAGGCACTTTGTTGCCATATTATCAACTATATCTTTAGTTATTTCACCGCCGTTTGCGTAATAAGCAAGTTTATCAAGTTCATTAAGCAAATTTTTCATATCGTTGCCTGAAACACTTATCAAATATTTTGCAACATTTATATCTAATAAAGCACCGCGTTTTTTAGCCCCGTTAACTAAAAGCTTTGCCACATCATTTTCGCTTCTTTTTTGAAGTTCCACACAATTTCCGGCTTTTTCAAATGCTTTGATAACTTTTTTGAATTTTGCACTTTTAACATCCGGATCAAGAGCATCAAACCAAAATACAAGCACGGTGGAGTCAGGTGCGTCGCTCAAATATTCTTCAAGAAGTTTAATATCATTTGATGATTTTTCAATTGGATAATCTTTAACCAAAACAAAATTATATTCGCTCATCATAGGAAGCATCTGAGCGTCTTTTAAAATATCATCAAGTTCTGTATTCTTACCGTCAAAAGAATGGTAATTAAATGCTTCAAATGTTTTATCAACGATTTTGTTTTTTAATTCATTTGCATAGTATTCTTTCAAATAGCTTTCTTCCCCATAAAGAAGATATGCATTTTTAAAATCACCTGATTTTATTTCTTTTTTCAGCTGCATTTCATCAATCTTCGGCAAAATATCACTTCCTTATACCTATTACTGTATCGACATCATTATCATTTATATATTTACTCTTACGCAGGCAAGAAAAATAATCATCAACAATTACATATTTTTTATTTATAACAACATTTGAATTATTAACTTTGGCATAAACAACGCCTGACTGATATTGTACAGTAATACCCTCACATAAATCAATATTAAAATCACAATTATTATAAAATATTTTATTATTCATTGCCAAATTAGAAAGCTTATCGTTATCATAATCGCAATCAACAAATATAACGGTATCGCTTTTTGCTATTTGCAAACATTTTCTAACTTCATAGTAATCGCTCGCATTATCTGCGCCGATTACAACAGCGCCGCTCGGATTATAAATAACAACCGCATTGGCAGAAGATACATTAACATAAGTTTTGCCGATATTTTGAAACGCGGACAAGCTTGCTGTTAAAATAAATACCGACATTGAAACAGCAACAAATGCTTTAACCTTAATTTTTCTGTTAAAGACTAATGATAAGCCGAGCAAAACAATTATTAAACAGTAAGACAGCAAGTAAAACTCATTACTTACATCTAATGTCAAAAATCCCAAATTAGATGCAAGTAAATCAGCAAAAGTAAGCATCAACTTTGCCGGAATATATGTAATAACAGCGGGAATAATGCAAATAAATTCACTAAACCCAAGCAAAGATATAAACAATGAACCTATCATAGTTAACTGTGCAAGAGGGATAAGTATAATATTTGCAAGATAAGACACAAAACTAATATTTGAAAAGAAAACCCAAACAGCAGGAAATGTTGTTATCATAATACTAAGCGTTAAAGTGAATGAATCATAAGCATAAAGCAAAAATTTATTTGCTTTAACAGGTTTCAAATAACTATCAATCTTCGGCTTAATCGCAAGCATTCCCAAAACAGAAAGCACACTCAAAACAGCACTTGTATCTGAAACTGCAAAAGGATTTAAGCAAATAAGCGCAGTTGCAAGGCCTAAAGAATTGAGCGCATCGGCTTTTCGGTTAACCACCCTGGCGAAAAGAAGAATAAATATCATAATTGATGAACGAATAACCGAAACCGAAAAATCAGTTAACGCAACATAAAACAAAAGCACCAAAAGCGAAAGCAAAGTTCTGATATTTCTTTTAACACCGATGTTTTTCAAAAGCAAATAAAATCCCATACAAATAACGGCGGTATGCAAACCCGATACTGCCATAATATGAGTTGCACCGCAGGTTTTAAAATTTGAATATGCTTTATCAGAAAGCAAGGTTTTATTACCGGTCAGCAAAGCATAACAAAGTGCGCCGGTATCATTTTTCAAATACAAAGTTATTGAGTTTTTAATATATTGCCGAGCTTTAAGAACATAATAGTTTAGCGGTTTTTCATTATTATTTAATGCAATTGCATATGATTCAAGCGACGCCGAAACATACCTTGAATCAGCATACGCACCGTAAGAACTAAAAGCATTGCTGTAAGATTTCTTATACTTAATTACACCTACAACATTTTCATAATAATCCGCATTTATTTTTCTGTCGCAATAAAGCTTTAGCTTTATATTTTGCGGTGCATTTTCCACATCAATATACTTTGTTTTTACCGTATATAAATATGTATCGTCTTTTACTTCAACATCATCCACAATTGTAAAAACTGTTCTTGCCTGACATCCGTCTAACATTTGCTGATTATTCACATTGGCATATCCTAAAATAAAAATAAGACAGGCAATTAAAGTCGCACCGCAAACAAGTGGTACAACTCTCGCCTGTCGAAGCTTTGTTATAAGCAGTGATACCGTAAACAGTACCACTGCCAAAACAAGCACATATTTAGCATAAATATAATCTATAATATTTAAAAGCAATAAAGTTATTGCCATTGAAAATCCCACAAATGCCAGGGGCCTTTTCATATTATTAGTCCTTTCTGCCTATCGGAGTAATAACAAATGAATATTCCTGCTTTTGATTTTTAGGCATTGTATAAGGTTCTCTTACAAAAGCCTGGCCGGGAAGATCACCGCCGACACCGAGTTGCCTATGGTCAATATTTACGGTAGTAATATCAGCATAAGGTATATCGTTAATATGCGTAGCTTTTTCCAAACCGTCGGTAGTGTAATGATAAACAGAAAAGTTTATAGGGTTATCATAATAAGCATCAACCCTAATGCCAAATCCTTCTTTATCAGTAAGCGTAAAGTATCTTACATCACATCTGTTTGATGATTCCTGTGGACGCATATAGCGATATTCAAAATCGGTTACGCTTGATTCATATAGGTCAATTTTTGAGCCAAGTTTTCTATCAATATAAGTAGGCTTAGGACCTCTGCCATACCAAGTGATATATTCCATTGAACTTTCCATTGTCATTTGGTAGCCGAATCGAAGCATTCCTTTAGTAGGTATTGCACTGTGAAATACATAAAGTTTTCCGTCAGGATATACCTTGTAAGTTGCAACTGAATTTTTAAGGCCGACTGTTGAAAAAGCGATATGAATTTCAACTACTTCACCGTTTTTCACAACTTCTGTTTTAACTGCTTTAGTATGATGCGTTGCACGCTGCCAAGCATAAAAAGGATGGAACTTTGCCCATTGCGGTGTAAAGTTAAGGAAATCAATATCATTATCTGTAAGTGCTCTGAAATAGTTCGGTTCAAGCGGAGCTTTAAGAAGTTCCTTTTCGTCAATAACATAGCTTACAACCTTACCGTCATCAACAACCACTTTCAAATTTTCACCGTTAACGGTAATTTTCTTTCCGCTAATATCAAAATCAAGCTTTTTATCACTTTTAATTTCTTTCGGCTTCGGCATTTCATTAAGAACAAACTGCTCAAAAGCAATCTCATAGTCTGCATCAAGCCCCAATGATTTTTTAGTAGTTTCAAAGAAAACAGTTAATATCAATTCTTTATCATCAGAAAGTTTTGATAAATCATAATCAATTTTAATTTCTTTTTCTTCAAGTGGTGCGCAGTCTATTTTACCGATTGTGCCATTTAAAACCTCTTTACCCTCTGCTTTAATTACCCATTTGCAATTGAAATCAGAAAGATTTGTAAACAGGAATTTATTTTTAATTGTAAACTCACCGTTTTTAATATCTTTTGCAATAATACCGATATTTTGATAACCGTGTTTTACTTCAACAATTTGCGGATGTGGATTTCTGTCAGCACCGATAATACCGTTTGCACAAAAATATACATTGCTGCCGGTCATAGCAGTGGTATTTGGAATATCAATCAACTTGTGCGGTTCTTTTCCCTGGAAATCAGTACCGTAAAGATAATTATCGTTTCCGTTTTCATCTTTAACATGCAAAGCTTGGTCAACAAAATCCCAAATAAAGCCGCCGCACATATTATCATACTTTTCAAAATCATCAATATATTCTTGGAAATTTCCGAGGGAATTTTCCATACTGTGCGCATATTCGCAAAGTACAACCGGTTTGCCCTCATACATTTCAGCTTTGATAGGCTTACTGTCAGCAGCAAGCTGATTTGCAATATTATCATAAAGTGAAATGGTAATCGGCTGCTTGTTACCGAGTTTTTCCATAATATCTTTTGTAGGATACATACGGGAAATAACATCGCTTTTTGTTAAATCAAAATCGCCTTCATAATGGAATTGGCGTGTATCATCAAGTTCAAGAGCACTCTTTTTCATTTCCATAAAGTTGCTTCCGTCACCTGCTTCATTACCGAGCGACCACATAAATATACACGGATTATTTCTGTCACGAAGCACCATTCTTTGCATACGGTCAACAACAGCCCCTGTCCAAACAGGATTTGAACCGGGCACACCCTTACGCCTTACACCGTGAGTTTCAACTTCACACTCATCCATTACATAAAATCCGTATTTATTGCACATATCATAAAAATAAGGGTCATCAGGATAATGTGAAGTACGAATTGAGTTAATATTATTTTGCTTCATAATATCAAGGTCCTGTGTATATCTGTATTTAGGTACAGCCCATCCGTAATCACAATCGAAATCGTGGCGATTAACGCCCTTTATCATAAGGGGCATACCGTTAAAGTATATTTTTTCGCCCTTAATTTCAACTTTTTTAAAGCCAACTTTGTATGATTTTACGCAAATTACTTTTCCGTCAAGCTCAACGCTCATTACAAGAGTATAAAGATTAGGCGTTTCAGCAGACCATTTATCAGGCGATTTTACTGTTTTATTATAAGTGATTGTTTCCTTGCCGCCTGAAAGTTCTTTTTCACTTGAGCCAAGCTCAATTTCTTCATTTTTTGAATCAATAAGCTTTGCCGAAACTTTAATTTTGCCCCTGATGTTATTGTAATTATTGAAATACATATTGAGGGTGACATTTGAATCATTATATGTATCATCAAAATCTGTTTTAAAATAGAAATCACGAAGGCAAACTTTAGGCTCTGCGAAAAGATAAACATCACGGTAAATACCGCAAAGCCACCACATATCCTGATCTTCAAGATATGAACCGTCGGAAAAACGATAGAGTTTTGCAGTAATTACATTTTCACCCTTTTTAAGCACCTTTGTAATATCAAATTCGTGCGGTGCCATTGAGCCTTGCGAATAGCCTACAAATTCACCGTTTACATATACTTCAAGTGCGGATTTTGCAGCACCGAAGTGTAAAAATACTTCCCTGTTATCGAATACTTCGTCAAGAACAAAAGTTTTTCTGTAAAATCCTATTTCTTGCATATTGTGGTCAATTGACGGAATTTTACTTTTTGTTCGGCTGAAAGCTTTTGGAAAAGTACTTGCATAGTAATACGGAACAGAATATCCCTCCGTCTGCCAAACTGACGGAACATTTATTTCATCCCAATGTGAATCATCAAAAGACACAAGTTGAAAATTTTCAGGTTGATTTTTCAGACCTCTCTGCCAATAAAATTTCCATTTACCGTTAAGCGATTGCTTATATTTGCTTTCATTACCGGAAAGTGCTTCGTTTTCGCTGTCATAAGGCATCATTATAGCATGACCGTCTTCCTTATTGATTTTGAAAATAGAAGGATCTTCCCATCTAAATTTTTCCATAATATTTACCCCTTATATAATATTATTGCTAAACGCAATGTTCTTGTATAACATATTACCTTAATATATAAAAAAAGTCAATTGAAATAAATTATTATAATATATACAAAAAAGAGGTATGATATAGACAAAAGAAAATTTTTTTGATATAATTAAACAATAAATTTGATAAACGGAGCTTATAAAAAATGATTGTCAGAGTAAACCAAGATAATATTGACGAATATGAGAATTTTATAAAGAAACATCCAAAGGGACTTTTTCAACACTCTTCAAAATGGGCAAAGGTAAAAAGTGCTTGGAAATTTGAAGCAGTTATGCTTAAAGATGAAAACGGAGAAATAAAAGGTTCGGCATCGGTATTGATTCGTTCAATACCTGTAATTAAAAATTCACTTATGTACTGTTGCCGCGGATTTGTATGTGATGAAAATGATTTTGACACATTTGATAAACTTTTCAATGCACTTTTAGAACTCGGAAAAGAATACAAAGCGTATTGCATTAAAATTGACCCTGAAATTGTAATTCAAAACGAAGCATACAAAAAGCACCTTATAGAAAAAGGATTTATTGAACTTAATCCGGGATGTATGGATTTTGAAAATGTTCAGCCTAGATTTGTTTACTGCTTTGATTACAACGGTATGAACGAAGACGAGCTTATGCTTACATTCAAACCGGATTACAGAAACAGAATAAGAAAAGCGCCTAAAAAAGGTGTTGAAGTAAAAATTTGCACAAAAGAAGCTCTTGATGATTTTGTAAGAATAATGCATGAAACAGGAGAGCGTGACGGATTTTCAACAAGACCTAAAGAATACTTTGAAAAGATACTTGATGAAATGACTGATGATGCAAGGCTTTATATGGCATATTACGAGGGCAAAGCCATTGCAGGAACAATAGCAATAAAATGGGGGCAAAATGTAATGAAGTACCAATACGGTGCATCGTCAAATGCTCACAGAAATGTTTACCCTAACTATGCACTCCAATGGGCAATGATGAAATGGGGAATGGAATGCGGATGCAAGGTTTATGATTTCGGCGGTATTTCCGGTGACTGCCAAAATCCTGATAACCCTCATTACGGACTTTGGAGATTCAAGCACGGATTCGGCGGATATATGAAAGAATTTGTCGGCGAATTTGACTATGTAATCAACAAACCTGTTTATAAGCTTTACAACATTGCAACAAAGGTACTTGAAAAGATAAGATAATAAAATGAGCAGATATATAATTGATAAAAACAAACTGATTGAAAATATAAATATAATTAAAGAAAAAGCAGGAGTAGAAGTTATCGGTGTTGTAAAAGGCAACGGTTATGGATTCGGTATGGCAAATCTTGCCGAAATACTTATGCAAAACGGAATTAAAACTTTTGCAGTAACAGAAGTATATGATATTCCTTTATTAAGAGAAACCGTACTTGATAATGACATTCTTGTTATGCGCTCAACTTGCGTTGAAGAAGAAGCCAAAACAATCGCTCAATATGACTGCATTGCAACAATAGGCTCACTTTCAAGCGCAGAGGTTATGGACAAGGTATCAAAAGAGCTCGGCAAAAAAACAAAATGCCATTTAAAAATCGACACCGGTATGGGAAGGTACGGATTTTTACCAAGCCAAGTTGAAAGCGCAATAAAATGCTATGATTTTGAAAATCTCGATTTTTGCGGTGCGTATACTCATTTTTCATCTGCATTTCACAATGTGCAACTTACGAAGGTACAGCTTGAGATGTTTAAAGATACAATCAAGCAGATTGAAAAAGCAGGCAAAAGCGTCGGAAAACTCCACGCTTCAAACTCACCTGCCCTTTTAAATGTTGACGGAGTCTCGCTTGACGCTGTAAGAATCGGCTCGGCATTTACAGGCAGAGTCATAACAAAAGACAAAAATCCTCTCAACAAGCTCGGCAAACTTGAAGCGCAAGTTATTGAAACAAAAACCGTGCCGGAAGGATATTCAATCGGTTACAACGGGCAATATAAAACAAAAAGAGAAACAAAGCTTGCAATTGTGCCGATAGGCCATTTTGACGGTTTCGGATTAGAAAAAGAAAAAGAAGTTGCCGATTTACATTCGGTTCTTTCACAAATCAAACACTTTTTGCAAAAGAAAAAATTAACCGTAAATGTAAACGGTAAAAATTACAATGTAGTCGGTGAAATAGGACTTTCGCACACCGCAATTGACATTACAGGCAGTGATGTTAAAATCGGTGACATCGCAAGTGTTGAAATTTCACCTCTTATGGTAAATCCAAACATACCGCGAGTATTTGAATAATAATAAAAAAACAGGCATACAGTTTCCACTGTATGCCTGTTTTTTTATTGTTCGTTTTTATAGCCCTGCTCTTTGAGCTTTTTAATCATCATTCTTGAAACTTTATATACATCACCGCAGCCGAGAGTAATTACAAGGTCACCGGACTTTGCATTTTTAAGAACATAATCTGCAATTTCATCAAATGTATCAAGTTGAACACTTCCCGGTACTTTATCAGCCAAATCTTTTGCCTTAATGCCGATTGTGTTAACTTCCCTGCTGCCCATAATTGCAGAAATAACACATTCATCAGGAATTTGAAGAACTTTAGCAAAATCATCAAGAAGAATTGATGTTCTTGTATAAGTAAAAGGCTGGTGAACTGCCCAAACACGATTAAATCCCATTTTCATTGCAGCTTCAAGCGTCACTTTTAATTCTTTAGGGTGGTGTGCATAATCATCCGCAAAAGTAATACCGTTATATTTGCCTAAAAGTTCAAAGCGCCTGCCTGCACCCTTAAATGCCTGAAGACCTTCACAAATACTTTCAACATCTGCTCCGCTTTCATATGCTGCGGCAAAAGCACAAAGGGAATTGAGAACATTATGTTCACCCGGAACTGAAAGATGAACTGTTGCCACAAATTTGCCGTTATGATAAGCATCATATTTTGAATGGAAGCCGCCCGGAACATCAACATTTTTGGCAATCCATTCATTGCCATCGCCTCTGCCTACTGAAACGAGCTTTTTACCTGTAATACCCTTTAAAGTATCAACAGTATTTTCATCATCACCGTTATAAACAATGGTTTTAGTTGTTTTCTCTGCAAATTGCCTAAATGATTTTTTAATATTATCAAGATTTTTGAAGAAATCCAAATGGTCTTCATCAATATTTAAAATAACAGCAATATCAGGGTTCATATGAAGAAAAGTATTATTAAATTCACATGACTCGCAAACAAAATTTTGGCTGTGGCCAAATCTTCCGTATGCATTTATAACCGGAAGTTTACCGCCGATAACTGCACTTGGGTCAAGCCCTGCGTCAAGCAAAACCTGAGTAAGCATTGAAGAAGTTGTAGTTTTACCGTGAGTACCGCAAACACCGATACAATTGGTAAAGATTCGACTCATAGCCCCTAAAAGCTCTGCCCTTTCAAAACAAGGGCGGTTTGCTTTAGCGTATTCAAGTTCTTCATTGCCCTTTAAAATAGCATTAGTATATATTACGAGTTCAACATCATCTGTAATATTATCTTTAACTTGACCGAGGTATACTTTTGCCCCCTCTTTTTCAATTCGTCTGAAAGTTTCGGTATCGTTATTATCCGAACCTGAAACATTATAGCCAAGTTGAATAAGTATCTCGGCAAGTGGGCACATACCTGCCCCGCCAATACCTATAAAATGAATTCTTTTAACTTTTTTTAATATATCATCGATATGCAAATTATCTGTATTCATAAAAGAGTCACCTCTAAATTATTATTGAGTATTTATTATACAACATATTCCTAAAAAAATAAATACCTTCAAGCCATTAACTAATATTTTTTTATGTCATAGTATGTAAAAAGAGTTTTTGGAGTTGAAAATATGAATTTTATTATTCCCTATTATGAAGATGAAAGAATGATTTATACACAAAAATATTTGGTAAATCAAGGCTATCACGAAGTATTTGATAAAAGCAAAGCAGATTTTGCGGTATTTTCCCCTGCCTGCGATAAAGAAAGCTTTGCCCCCTACGAAAACAAAACTGTTTTTTACGGTGCAGGAGATTATGATAAAAAACATAAAAACTTTTTTGATTATAACAAGCGTGAAGATTTCAAATATAAAAACGCGTTGCTTACAAATGAAGGTGCAATAGCAATTTACAAAGAAAACAGTGACAAAGCCATATTAGGTGCGAACATACTGATTACCGGATTTGGTGCAATAGGAAAAGCACTTTGCAGTACATTAAAAAATATGGGTGCAAAAGTAACAGTTTGCGCCAGAAGCAATATAAACCAGGCACAAGCAGAAACAATTGCAGATAAAGTGATTGATTTTTCTTCAATAAATTGCAGCAAATATGATGTAATATTCAACACCGTAAGCGCGGTGTATTTTACAAAAAAAGAAATAGATACATTTAAAAATGATACCATCTACATTGAGCTTGCTTCGTTTCCCGGCGGTATAGATAAGCACTATGCAAAATCAAAAAACATAAACATTATCGCCGCATCAAAACTACCGTCAAGATACAGCAAAGAAACTGCCGGATATTTAATCGGTGAAGCAATAGACAAAATGATTAAGGAGGGAAAAGTTTGAAAATCGGTTATTGCCTAACAGGCTCATTTTGCACATTTGACAAAACAATTAAAGTTATTGAAAAACTTGTTAATGACGGGCATATAGTAACCCCGATTATGAGCGAAAATGCATACAATATAAATACTCGCTTCGGCAAGGCAGTTGATATACAGAATAAAATAATTGAAATTACCGGCAACAGCATTATTCACACGATAGAGCAAGCAGAACCTATCGGCCCGAAAAAAATGTTTAATGTTTTGGCGGTAGTACCCTGTACGGGAAACACTTTAGCCAAGCTTTCAAACGGAATAGTTGATACAACGGTAACAATGGCAGTTAAAAGCCATTTAAGAAACAATCGCCCAGTAGTTATCGGAATATCGACTAATGACGCACTCGGCGGAGCTGCTAAAAATATCGGCACTTTATTAAACTACAAAAATTATTATTTTGTTCCTTTCGGAATGGACAATTTTAATAAAAAGCCAAAGAGTATGGTTTGTGATTTTGATAAAGTTTGTGACACAATAATAAATGCAGAAAAAGGCATTGAGATATTAAAAAAAATATATTGACTTTTTATTACTAATTATATATATTAGTCGTATGGCATTAAAAAGTGCCAAATCGGGTTAGCAAACGAGGATGTGTATATTGGAAAAGATAATAGACCTTAAAGACATCACCGTAAAATACGGTGACAATGTAGTATTAGATAAACTTAATCTTTATATAAACAAAAAAGAGTTTATAACGCTTCTTGGTCCTTCAGGTTGCGGCAAAACAACCACGCTTCGGTGCATTGCAGGATTTATTGAACCTGACAGCGGCGATATTATTTTTGAAGGTAAAAGAATCAATGATGTTCCGCCTCACAAAAGAAAGGTGAACACCATTTTTCAGCGTTATGCTCTTTTTTCTCATTTAAATGTATATGAAAACATAGCGTTCGGTCTTAAACTGCAAAAAAAGCCTAAAGAAGAAATCAGAAAAACCGTTGCCCAAATGCTTGAACTTGTAAACCTTAAAGGCTTTGAAAAAAGGAGCATTGATTCACTTTCAGGCGGTCAGCAGCAGCGTGTTGCAATTGCAAGAGCTCTTGCAAACTCACCGCATGTTCTTCTTCTTGATGAGCCGCTCGGCGCTCTTGATTTAAAGCTTAGAAAAGATATGCAAACCGAACTTAAAGCAATTCAAAAAAGACTTGGAATAACATTTATTTATGTTACTCACGACCAAGAAGAAGCGCTTTCAATGTCAGATACCATTGTTGTTATGGACAAGGGAAAAATTCAGCAAATAGGTACGCCGGAGGATATTTATAACGAACCTGTAAACGCTTTTGTAGCAGACTTTATAGGCGAATCAAATATAGTTGACGCTATTATGATTAAAGACTATCTTGTATCATTCGGCGGTGTTACATTTGAATGCCTTGACAGCGGATTTGGTGAAAACGCATTTGTTGAAGCTGTTGTAAGACCTGAAGATATTAAAATTGTAAAAAAAGGAAGCGAAGCTTCCTTGCCGGGCAAAATAACAAGTGTAACATTTAAAGGAGTTCATTTTGAAATACTTGTTGATGTGAGCGGATTTATATGGATGATACAAACAATTGAGCATCACGAAGTCGGCGAAGAAATCGGAATGTATATTGAACCTGACGCTATTCACATTATGAACAGAAGTGAATATAGTGGTGAATTCGGCGATTATTCGTATTTTTCTGATGAAATGGACCATATCAGTGACGCCTCATATAATTGGGAGGAAGAAAATGAAGACGAAGAGTAAACTTTCTTTCTTTACAGACAAGCCATATCTGATTTGGGCAATACTTTTTATTATTGCACCGCTTCTTATGGTGGCATATTATGCATTAACTGATAAAACCGGTGCGTTTTCACTTGCAAGTGTTGAGCAAATTCCGACTTACATTACTACAATTTTACTTTCTGTTTTATACGGTGTCTTTGCAACTGCGATTTGCCTTTTATTAGGCTTTCCTTTCGCTTACATTTTTTCAAAAGCACCTGCGAAATATCAAAAATTTGTGGTTTTACTCGTAATGCTTCCTATGTGGATGAACTTTCTTATCAGAACTTACAGCTGGATGACTATTTTGGGTGATTCCGGTGTTATAAACACAATTTTAAATGCACTTGGAATTCATTCGCTCAAACTTATAAATAACGGTGCTGCCGTGATTTTAGGAATGGTATATAACTTTTTACCATATATGATTTTGCCGATTTTTTCGGTTTTAACCAAGCTTGATAACTCACTTGTTGAAGCTGCACAGGATTTAGGCTCAAATAAATTTGAAGTGATGAGAAAAGTAATAATTCCCCTTTCAAAACCGGGAATTTTAAGTGGAATTACAATGGTATTTGTTCCTTGTGTTTCAACCTTCTACATCACGCAAAAGCTCGGCGGCGGGCAAGTTGTGCTTATCGGTGATGTTATTGAAACGCAATTTCAAAGTGCAAATAACTACAATTTAGGTGCTGCACTTTCATTTGTATTGATGATATTGATTTTCATTTGCCTTGGAATTATGAATTATTTTGGTGCAGACGAAGACGGTGACGGAGGTGTTATTATATGAAGAAGAAAACATCTCTTGCATCAAAAATCTATATCGCAATTATATTTATATTTCTTTATGCTCCTATTGCGATTATGATGCTTTTTTCAATGAATTCAACATCAAGCACATACATTTTTTCGGGATTTTCAACACATTGGTATCAAGAAATGTTTAAAGATACCGTTGCTATGCAAGCTTTGAAAAACACAGTTTTGCTTGCTGTATGCACTGCTTTGGTTTCAACTGTTTTGGGCGTACTTGCAAGCATCGGACTTTTTAATTCAAAATCAAAATTATATAAAAATGCTATGATGACGGCAACCAACATACCGATGATGAACCCTGAAATCGTAACAGGGATTGCGATGATGCTGTTATTTGTATTTGCAGGTACACTTGTTAAAAAAAGTGATGTACTTGGATTTTGGACACTGTTGATAGCACATGTAACCTTTGCACTTCCGTATGTAATATTAAATGTTATTCCGAAATTGAAGCAATTTGATATGCATATTTACGAAGCCGCTCTTGACCTCGGTTGCAAACCTATAAAAGCATTTTTTAAAGTTGTTATGCCTGAAATAATAAGCGGAATAATTACCGGATGCGTTATGAGCTTCACCCTTTCGCTTGATGATTTCATTATCAGCTATTTTACAAACGGTCCAAGCTTCCAAACACTTCCGATTTATATCTTTTCAATGACTAAAAAAAGAGTTAAACCTGATATGTATGCGCTTTCTACTCTTATGTTTATATCAATATTGATTTTGCTTGTATTGATGAACATAGTTCAAAGCAAAGCTGAAAAAAAGGGTAAGCGTGATGCAAAATGAAAAAAATAATTACATTTTTATTATGCTTGATTTTATCTTTAAGCACACTTCCTTTATTCGCTTTTGCCGATGATCAATATTTCAGCCAAGAGCAAATTGATTATTACAAAAATTTAGGCTTGCAAGGCACAACAGTTAATGTTTATAACTGGGGCGAATATATATCCGACGGAAGTGAAGGTTCAATTGATGTTGTAAAAGAATTTGAAAAACTTACAGGCTGCAAAGTTAATTACACAAATTTTGAATCAAATGAAAATATGTATTCAAAGCTTACGGGCGGCGGTGTATCATATGATGTAATAGTTCCGAGTGATTATATGATTGATAAGCTCATTGATGAAGATATGCTTCTTGAGCTTGATTACAATAATATCCCAAACATTAAATATGTAGATAAAAAATTTCAAAATCTATTTTTTGACCCCGACCAAAAATATACTGTTTGTTACAATGTGGGAACTACCATTTTGATTTATAACAAAAAGCTTGTTAAAGAAAAGCCTACAAGCTGGGATGTTTTATGGGACGAACAGTATAAGGGAAAAGTTTTGATGTTTAACAATCCGCGTGATGCATTTGCAATTGCACAAGCAAGGCTTGGGCAGGATTTCAATTCAACTGACGAGCAAGACTGGATTAAAGCAGCCGAGCTTTTGGCAGAGCAAAAAGACAAAGTCAATCCTGTTTATGTAATGGATGAAGTATTTAACCTTATGGAAAGCGGTGAATACGCATTTGCAACATATTATGCCGGCGACTATGTTTTAATGAATGAAAACAACGAAGATTTGGGATTCTGTATTCCGAAGGAGGATGTTAATTCATTTTACGATGCCTTTTGCATACCGAAATGTTCAAAAAACAAAAAAGCCGGTGAAGCATTTATAAACTTTATGCATGAACCGGAAGTAGCACTTGCAAACAGTGAATACATTTACTACCGAAGTGCTAACTACACGGTTGAGCAAAACAAAGAAAGTTCACTTTACGGTAATCCTGCTATATATTCCAATGCAAAAAACATTCAGTATTTCAAAAACTTGCCGCAAAATACAACAGAGCTTGAAAACCGACTTTGGACAGAAGTGAAAAGCGGTCAGCTTTCAGTTAACAGCAAAAAGCAGGATAAAAAAATATATACCGAATGCGCTGTTTTAGGGGCATTGGTTATAGTCGTAATAACAATAAAAATTATAAATAATTCAAAAAAGAAAAAAGAACAGGATTTGAGTGAATTATATGATTAAATGTGCTATTTTTGATTTAGACGGAACTCTTGTTAACTCTATTGATGATTTGGGCTTGGCAACAGATTATGTATTAAAACAATACGGCAAAGAACCAAAGTGGACAACAGATGATTACAGAATTTTTGTCGGCAATGGGGCAAAAAAACTTGTTGAAAGAGCGTTTGAACACAAGCTTTCACCTGCCGAGCTTGAAAAGGCATATGAAATGTTTAAAGAAAAATACAACGAGATTTTGCTTGACCACGCCCATTTATATGACGGAATTAAGGAACAGCTTGATATTTTAAAGCAAAAAGGAATTAAAATTGCAGTTGTAACAAATAAGCCACATAAAAGTGCGGTAAAAATGGTTGAAACCTTATTCGGTAAAAACTATTTTGATTTAATAACCGGATCAAAAGACGATACTCCAAGAAAGCCAAACCCTGCCACGACCAAGCAAACTCTTCAAAAGCTCGGTTGCAAAGCCGGTGAAGCTATTTTCTTCGGCGACAGTGATGTTGATATAGAAACAGCTAAAAATGCCGATATTGAAGCGATTGGTTGCTCTTGGGGATTCAGAAGCTTTGAATCTCTTTTTGCAAAATCACCGTCAGCAATAATAGACGAACCTAAATATATATCAAAACTTTTTTAAAATACAAAAAAGGTGTTGACAAATATATATCGTTCTGCTATAATACTTAGCGTTGACGCGAGAGTGGCGGAATCGGCAGACGCGCACGTTTGAGGGGCGTGTGGGGCGACTCGTACGGGTTCAAGTCCCGTCTCTCGCACCAAGAGGATTCCTTCATCGGAATCCTCTTTTTACTAAGACGATCAGCTCATTTCGAGCCGTCCTCGGCAGCTCCGCCGTGTAAAAATAAGGAGCATATATATGCGGGTATGGCGGAATTGGCAGACGCGTTAGATTCAGGTTCTAATGGTCGCAAGGCTGTGCAGGTTCAAGTCCTGTTACCCGCACCACCAAAAAGCCTTGAAAACACTGAGTTTTCAAGGCTTTTTGCTTTTTATTTTCCGTTGTCACACGGCTTTTAGAGGACGCACCACCTATGGCGGTGCGTCTGCCGATTTTCAGTTCGCTTTTATACGCTATCAGGCAATATCACGCTCAATCCAATGATTACTTGGATTTGAAACAATGAATTGATAATTGTTTTTTTGAAAAATTTGTGCTATTCTATAATCACACCGGTGAAATAAAATTTGGAGGTGCTTTTATGCAACTTAATCTGGGACAGAAAATACGCGAGCTTCGCCAGCGGGACGGACGTACACAAGAAACACTTGCAGAGGCAATCGGTGTGACGTCACAGGCGGTTTCACGATGGGAAGCAAACGGCGGGTACCCCGACATGGAAATGATTCCGTCCATTGCTCATTATTTCGGCGTTTCGATAGACGAACTTTTCGGTTACAACAATGAGCGTTCACAAAAAATCAACATGTTGGTTGAGAAAATCGAAAATATGAATTTTCAAAATAACGGAGTGGATATTAACATCGGCGAATGTATTTCATTTGCAAGGAACGCCTTGATCGAATTCCCGGGAAACGAAAAAATCATGCTCTGCCTCGCCTCGGCATTGTATAATGC
>OKXB01001875.1_pt1 | contig 18767 bp, 18 predicted proteins | sample 1601731 | NCBI WGS metagenome assembly OKXB01 (sample SAMN04414077, study PRJEB24778) | human gut metagenome | material: faecal | host: Homo sapiens | reverse complement strand
TCTCCATGCACATTCGTCATTTCATTCAAAACTTATAGTTCAAGGCTTTCTTGTAAAAAAAAGAATAATAATCTCTAACTTAGAAATAATAATAAAAATTATATTTTTACCGCAACAGAAAAATATAAATTATTAGTAAAAAGATTAAAAAGAATTATTTTAAAAGCATTAAAATATATAATTTTAGGATTAAAGGTAAGTGACTTTGAGGTCGAAGGAACAGAAGTAGCATTTGACGAAAAAAAGGGAACATATAAGCCAATTGAAATAAAATTAGAAAATGGAAAAACAGTAGAAATTGTTGGAAAAATAGATAGAATAGATATTGCAAAAGATGAAAATAATAAATATCTTAGAATAATTGATTATAAATCATCTGTAAAAGATATTGATTATACAAATATATATGCAGGACTTCAACTTCAATTAATTACATATTTAGATGCAATGTGTAAAATAGAAGATTTTATTCCAGCTGGAATTTTATATTTTAATTTATTAGAACAAATAATAAATTCGGATAAAAAAATTACAGATGAAGAAATAGAAGAAAAAATAAAAAATAATTTTAAAATGAAAGGTTTAATTTTAGCAGATGTAAAAGTTGCAAAAATGCAAGATAATAATTTAATGGCAAGCACACAATCTAAAATTATTCCTGCATATATGGATAAAACAGAAAATTTAAGTCCTAAAAAAAGTAGTATAGCAACAAAAGAAGAATTTGAAAAATTACAAAAATATGTAAATAATACAATAAAAGAAATATCTGAGGAAATATTAAATGGAAATATTAAATTAAAACCATATTATAAAAACAAAAAAACACCTTGTGAATATTGTAGCTATAAAAATGTATGTGGATTTAATTCCGGATTATATAAAACAGAATATAATTTTATTAATAAAAAACAAAAAGAAGATATTTTTGAAAAATTAGAAAAGGAGAATTAATGTATGGATTTATCTAATGATATTGTTTTAGATATAAAAAAAGAAAATCAAGAATTTTTACAATTTAAAAAATTGCAAAAATATTCTAATTTAATTTCTCATTGCTATTCTTTAGGAATTGATAAAAATTATAGAACATTTAAAGCAAATAAGGAATCTTTGCCAGAAAATGAATTTGAAAAAAATATGAATAATTATAAATTATTGTGTGAAAAAAATAATTTGAATTATAAAAATATAGTAAAAGCAAGCCAAGCTCATACTGATAATATATTAAATATTAATGAAACAAATTTGAGAAAAACAATAGATACAAATATAAAAGTAGATGGATTAATAACAGATAAAAAAGAAATAGTTCTTGCAACAACAAATGCTGATTGCATATTATTACTAATGTTTGATCCAATAAAAAAAGTTATTGCAAATGTTCATTCTGGATGGAGAGGAACACTTCAAGAAATATCAGTAAAAACAGTCGAAAAAATGATAAAAGACTACGGATGCAATCCAAAAGATATTATAGTATGTATATGCCCAAGTATAAGAAAATGTCATTTTGAGGTTGATAGAGATGTATATGAAATGTTCTATAATCAGTTTGAAAAATTAGGATGTACTGAAGAATTTATTAAAGTAAAAGGCGAAAAATGGCATATAGACACAGTTTTAATTAATAAAATTATTTTAAAAAATGCTGGAATATTAGAAGAAAATATAGAAGATTGCGGAATTTGTTCAGTGTGCAATAAAGATAAAGTACACTCATATAGAGCAGAGGGACCAAATTATGGTTTAGCAACAGCGCTTATAATGCTTAAATAAGAAAAATTTTTCCCAAAAGACTCGGTCCAAATGGGTAAAAAGGAACAAAATGGGACCAAAAAGAACCGACCCCAATGGTCCCAAAATAGAAAAAAGGAGAAAATATGATACCAAATAAATTAAAAAAAGGAGACACAATTGCAGTAATAGCACCATCAAATGCGGTAAATGAGGATGATATAAAATTTTTAAAAGAAACAGAAAAGAAATTTAATAAATATGGCATAAATGTAATATATGGAAAAAATATATATTCAAATACATTAGGATATGGAGCAACACCTAGGGAAAAGGCAAATGACCTAAACGAAGCATTTGAAAACAAGAATATTAAGGCAATTTTTTGTGCAAAAGGTGGTGAAAATTCAAATACAACTTTTGAATATATTGATTATGAAATGATAAAGAAAAATCCTAAAATATTTTGTGGATTTAGTGATGCTACATTTTTACTTAATATGATATATCAAAAAACAGGTTTAGTAACATTTCACGGATCAACTTTTAAAGCGATTTCTGATTGGGATTCAAAGATCGTATTTGAGGATATAATAAACAAAATGATAAATGGAAGTACAAGTTTAAATATGAATCCAGAAACGTTTAAAATTATAAAAGACGGAACGGCAGAAGGAATTTTAATAGGTGGAAATTTAAGTTGTATTAGGGAAATGGTATGTGGAGCTTATTCAATTGATTTTAAAGATAAAATATTATTTATTGAAGATTTAGGAGAAGAATCAAATCCGAAATTCGAAAGTAACTTTCTTTATTATATGAAACAAAATAAAGTTTTTGACCAAATAAAGGGATTATGGATAGGAAATTATGAACACGAAAGTAAAATAAAATTAGAAAAAATAGTTTTGGATGTTCTAGAAAATAATTATAATTTTCCTATTATAAAATCAAATAATTTTGGACATATTGCTGAAAAACAAGTTATACCAATCGGCTCAAAAGCTAAAATTGATACAGAAAATAAGGATAAAATAATTTTGATGGAAAAATGTGTTATGTGATTTTTTGTCGAAAAGTGTTGATGTTATAAAATATTTATAGTAAAATAAGAAATGCAAAAAAAATTAAGATAGGATGGAAAACAGATGAATCAAATAATGGGAAAACAAAAAGATGAAGAAATTAATTTAAAAACAGAAAAAAAGGAGAAGGCTCCAAAAAAGAAAAGTAAGAAAAACAAAAAAAGTAAAGGTATTATAAAAAAAATATTAATCACGATAGCGGTTTTAGCAATAATAGGAGGAAGTACTTTAGGAATATTACTATATGGACCATATAATGGATTTAGAGATTGGCTTATAACATCTGCTATGACAACAATGACGCATCAATGGATAGCATATTTATTTTATGATGAAGATACAATAAATGCAGTAATGGCAAGCAATAGAGTTGATGAAGTACAAGAAGATACAGACACAAATGCGATTGTTGTTGGAGTATCAGAAGAGCCAGAAAAAACTTATGAAAACGAATATGAAAAAGCAATACTTGAAAAAAATAATCCAAGTGATACATATAAAATTATAGAAATAGAAGGAAAAGGATATTCTGGATATTTAGCAGCTATTTATGATCCTTCAAAAATACATACATTAGTTACATCAAAAATTGGAACAAGTGGACAATATTTGACAACAATGGCTAAAAATAATAAAGCAGTTGTAGCAATAAATGGTGGTGGATTTGATGATCCAAATTATAGCAGTAATGCAGCAAATCCGCTAGGAATTACATATTCTAAAGGAAAACTTTTAACATCTTATTATTATGCAGGAGCAGGAGGGATAATAGGATTTGATACAAATAACAAACTTGTATTATCATCAAAATGTACAGAACAATCTGCAAAATCACTTAAAATAAGAGATGCCGTAACATGTGGGCCATTTTTAATAGTAAATGGAAAGAAATCAGGAGTTGTAGGAAATGGTGGATGGGGAACAGCACCACGTACAGCAATTGGACAAAGAAAAGATGGTATAGTTTTATTTTTAGTTGTAGATGGAAGAACAGTAAAAAGACCAGGTGCAGATATGGATGATTTAATAGAAATAATGCAAAACTATGGAGCATATAATGCTGCAAACCTAGATGGGGGAACATCTACAGCAATGACAGTTAATTATGAATTAATAAATGATCCTGTAGATAGTTCAGGAGCACATAAAACAAGATTTGTATCAACAGGATTTGGCTTAATAGAATAAAAAATAAATACAAAAAATCCATAAAAACTATGGATTTTTTTTGATTTCCTTGATATAATGAAATCGATTTTAAATTTGGAAAAAGATGATAGAAAACAAACAGGTAAAAATACTTGTAATAACTGGTAAAGGAGGAATTAGCTAAAAGGGGCTAAGAAGAAAAGATGGTTTTTAAAGATTATTACAAAATACTAGAACTAAAGACAAATAGAGTATCTTCAGAAGAAATAAAAAACGCATATAGATTAGCAGTCAAAAAAAATCATCCAGATTTAAATGTTAAAGACAAATTAGCTGAGGAGAAAATAAAAGATATAAATGAAGCTTACAAAATACTTTCAGATAGCACATCAAAAAGAAAATATGACAGAATATGGAATAGAAACAATATGAAAGTAAAACAGCAACAATATAAAGAAGAAAATCAAAAAAACAATTCATCATTTGGAGATTTTTTTAATATGTTTTTTGGAACAACAGAAAATATAATACAAAAAAAAGTTGAGAAAAAAGAAAAAAATCCAATAAAAGGTGAAAATGTAGAAACAAGTATAGATGTTGACATTGAAGAAGTTTTTTATGGTTTAGACAAAAAAATTTCATTAAGAACAGTAGATGGAAAAATGAAAGTATTTACAGTATCAATTCCTGCGGGACTTAGAAACGGTGAAAAAATAAGACTTCTAGGGCAAGGAAAAGAAGGAATAGACGGTGGAAAAAATGGTGATTTATTTATAAAAGTAAATATAAAAGACAACGAAAAATTCGAACTAAAAGGAAATGACTTATATACAAATTTATATTTAACACCATGGGAAGCAGCACTAGGAACAAGAACTACAGTCTATTCAATTGATGAAGGAACAGTTGTATATATTCCAGAGGGAATAGAAACAGGAGAAATACTAAAAATCTCAGGAAAAGGATACAAAGACGGAAAAGGTGGCAGAGGAGATTTAATTGCAAAAGTTAATATAATGGTACCAAAGAAATTAAATAATGAAGAAAAAAAATTATTTGAAAAATTAAGTACAATTTCAAGCTTTAATCCTAGAAAAATATAGATTTTCCTAATCTCTATTGACATAAAACGGAAAACTTGTTATAATAAAATAGTGGTTATACAAAGGAATAGTCTATGTTATAAAATCATAGAAAATGGAGGAAAATAAAATGGAATCATGGAAAGGAAAACATTTTAGTGTAACAGACCCAAAAGGAGTTAATACAGTTATATATGAGGTTTATAAAACAAAGAAAGAATATTTAAAAAAATATCCTAAATATACAGTTGAAAGACTACGTTCAACAGAACAATTAGTAGGAGATTTAAAGAAAAAAACTTTTTATGTTGAAGATCCACAAGAAAGCGGAAACCAATTAGTAATATTTTCTTTTGCAAAAGAAAAAGTTGTTATTAATAATGGTTTGCTTATTGACGATGAAGTAAAAATCTCTAAAAAACCAGTTCCATTCAAATTTGATACATTATATTCAGAAGAAGCGACAGAAATAAAAGACTTTAAATATACACCAAACTTAAAAAGGGCAATAACAATAATAGACCCAGAAACTACAGAAGAGATAAAACCAGTTCTTTACTATGATGAAGAAACTGATGAAGTAAAGGGAAAATGCAAATTAAAACCAAACAAATCTTATTTTGCTTTTGAGATAAGAGATGATAAAAATTAAGGAGGAATTCTAAAATGACCAAAAGGGAACAAGAAGCAAAAATAAAGGAGTTGACGGAATTTATGGAAAATGGTGTACCAAAAGAAGCCAAAACACCAAGTTCAGAATCTGATAACTTACATGTTGATGTAATAGATATGAAACAAAAATATGAAGAAAAAACAAAAAAGAAATCTCTAAAAGTAGAAAATGGAAAAGATGTGCAAACAGTTTTATCAGATGCATCAATAAAAACAATAGACGGTGGATATGAAGAAATGAATAAAGAACAAAGCGGAAGAGAAAAATCTGGAAGGTAACCAAAAGAAAAGGGTGAAAATTTATGAATTATAAATTACAAAAAGCATTTAAAAAGGGAAAAACAACAATAATTGTATCTGTAATATTATGGTTACTACTAGCAGTAATTGTAATAATGCCTTGGACTTGCGGTTGTTATCAAATGAAATTATTAGGAAAATTCGATATGGATCAATTCCTAAGAGTTTATATGAAAACAACAACAAGTCCATCAACAGGTTTTAAAGCAATATTTTCAAGTGGAATATTTGGAGAATATATAAAAAATCTATTTGGATTTACATTATTTTATACAATTATTGTAGCAATAGGAATAATAAGATTAATGCCTAAACACCAATATGATGATATAGAACACGGTTCTAGTGACTGGAGTGAAAATGGTGAACAATATAAAGTATTAAGTAAGAAATCAGGAATAATTCTTGCAGAAAATAACTATTTGCCATTAGATAAAAGAGGAAACGTAAATGTTCTAGTAGTCGGAGGTTCAGGTTCTGGTAAATCTGCATCATATTCAATACCAAATGCACATCAAATGCTAGGGTCTTATGTATTTACAGATCCAAAAGGTGAATTGTATGATAGAACAGCAGGATATTTAAGAGAACATGGATATAAAATAAAAGTTCTAAACCTTGTGCATCCGCAATATAGTGACGGATATAACCCATTATTGCATATATCATCAGAAATAGATGTAGACGTAATAGCAAATACAATAGTAAAAGGACAAAAATCAGAAGGTGGAGGATCAGACCCATTCTGGGATGATTCAGCAGAAACATTATTAAAATCATTAATATATTATTTAATGGCAACAAGACCAGAAGAAGAGCAAAACTTAGCAAGTTGTGCAGAAATGGTTAGAGCTGCAAACTCAAATGGAGGAAGCAACTTACTTACGGAATTAATGAGTCAATTGCCTTATGACCATCCAGCAAGAATGAACTATAAATCAATAGAAATTGCACCAGAAAAAACATATAGTTCTATTTTAAGTACATTACAATCAAAATTAGGGAAATTCGACTCAAAGGAAATAGCTGAATTAACATCAACAGATACAATAAACTTTGAGGAAATTGGAAGCGAAAAAACAGCAGTATATGTTATATCATCAGATACACATGGAGCTTATGACTTCTTATTAACAATATTCTTTGCACAGATGATACAACAATTGTATGACTTTGCAGACAATAATGGTGGAAAATTAAAAGAACGTACATACTTTATATTAGACGAGTTTGCCAACATTGGTAGAATACCAGATTTTGATAAAAAAATATCAACATCAAGAAGTAGAGGAATATCATTTAGTGTTATATTGCAGAACTTAGATCAATTAGAGGCAATATATGAAAAAGCAAATGAAACAATTATTGGTAACTGTGATACACACGTATTTTTAGGAAGTAACTCTCAAAAAACAGTTGAATACTTCTCGAAAGCATTAGGAGAAAAGACTATATCACACGAAAGCATATCAACAAATAGGGATAAAGAACATAAAAAGACTGGAACAAGTGATTCTGACCAAATAATGGCAAGAGCATTAATGACACCAGATGAATTAAGAAGAATGGATAATGACTTATGTATTATATTCGAAAAAGGTGTAAAACCAGTAAAGGCTAATAAATTCTATTACTTTAAAAAGCCAATGGCAAAAGAAATGGCAGCCTTAGAGATAAGCCATAATGATATAGGTGAAATCGAAAGAGGAAAATGGAGAAAATATAATCCATACAATCCTTATGTAGAAGAAAAAGACAAAGAACCAGTAAAAGACTTAAAAGTAGAATCACTAGATGATTTGTTTGATGACCCAGACCCAATCGAAGAACCCAAAAAAGAAAGCAAACCAAAACAAGAAGATAAAAAAATAGAAAAATTATCATTAGAAGATATAGATAATGACGATGCGCCAATGCTTCCAATGAATGAGGATCCGGAAGATGAATATGACTTACAAAAAGAATTAGAAGCAAAATTTGATGAATTATTTGGACCAATAGATGATGATAATTAAACAAAGAAGAAACACTTAATTGCAAAAAATTAAGTGTTTCTATTGTTTAAAAGCCAAAAACGTAGTATAATAGAAAAGATTTAAGAAAGGAAAGATAAATTATGTTTGAAAAATTAGAATTAGTAGAAAAGAGATATGATGAATTAAATTCACAAATAAGCGACCCAGAAGTAATTGCAAATACTAATGAATGGAGAAAATTAGTAAAAGAACATAGTTCAATGGAAGATGTAGTACAAAAATATAGAGAATACAAAGAAATTTTAAATAATATGAATGAAGCAAAAGAAATGCTAGATGACCCAGAAATGAAAGAACTAGCAGAAGAAGAATATTATTCATCAAAAGACAAACTTGCAAAAGTTGAAGAAGAGTTAAAGGTGCTATTAATTCCAAAAGATCCAAATGATGATAAAAGTGTTATATGTGAAATAAGAGGTGGAGCAGGAGGAGAAGAAGCAGCTCTATTTGCAGGGACGCTATTTAGAATGTACCGGAATGTATGCAGAGAGAAAACATTGGAAAATAGAAATATTAAATGAAAATGCTACGGAATTAGGTGGTTACAAAGAAATATCATTTATGGTAACAGGAAAAGGTGCATATAGCAGACTAAAATTTGAAAGTGGAGTACACAGAGTTCAACGTGTACCAGATACAGAAAGTAGTGGAAGAATACATACATCAACTGCAACGGTTGCAGTACTTCCAGTAGTAGAGGATGTTGAAATAGAAATAAACCCAGCAGACATAAAAATGGAAGTATTTAGAGCATCAGGTGCTGGAGGACAACATATCAACAAAACATCGTCAGCCGTAAGATTAATACACGTTCCAACAGGAATAGTTGCAGAATGTCAAACTCAAAGATCACAATTACAAAATAGAGAATATGCAATGAATTTATTAAAATCAAGATTATATGATATTGAAAAATCAAAACAAGATTCAGAGATTGCAAATGCTAGAAAAACTCAAGTAGGTTCAGGAGATAGAAGCGAAAAAATTCGTACTTACAATTATCCTCAAGGAAGAATAACAGACCACAGAATTGGATTTAGTGTTTATCAAATGGAGAATTTTCTAAATGGAGATTTAGATGAAATGATTGATAATTTAATTGCTGCAGATAGGGCAGAAAAATTAAAAGGTGATGAAGAATAAAAAATGGTTGACAAAAATAAAAAAACGTATTATTATATTAACATAATACAAAAAATAGTAAGAGAAAAGTAAAATAGAAAATATCTTTAAAAGAGAAGTTAGCCAAAGGCTGAAAGCTAGCCAAAGTAAAACTATTCGAAAACTACCTCTTCATATTTCTGGTGAACAAGCCAGACGATTAGAATCCGTTATAATTCTATTAATTAAGAACAAACAAGGATGGAACCGCGTAAAATATATACGCTCCTATGGATGCAAAAAAGTATCTATAGGAGCTTTTTTGCATAGAAAAAAGTACAAAAAGGACCGGGTCTTTTTTGTGCGAAATATAGAAAAGGAGGAATAAAAATGATTAAAATAACATTAAAAGATGGAAGCATCAAAGAAGTAGAAGAAGGAAAAAGCGTATTTGATGTAGCAAAGGAAATAAGTGAAGGGCTAGCAAGAGTAGCAACATGTGCAGTAGTAGATGGAAAAGTTGTTGATTTAAGATATATTTTAAATAACGATTGCAACCTAGAAATACACACATTTGAAAGTTCATTAGAAGGAAAAAAGGCATATTGGCATACAACATCACATATAATGGCACAAGCAATAAAAAGAATAAAACCAGAAACAAAATTAGCAATTGGACCATCAATAGATGAAGGATTTTATTATGATTTCGATGTAGAGAAAAACTTTACAGATGAAGACAAAGAAAAAATAGAAGCAGAAATGAAAAAAATAATAAAAGAAAACTTACCAATAGAAAGATTTACACTTCCAAGAGAAGATGCTATAAAATTTATGGAAGAAAAAAATGAACCATACAAAGTAGAGTTGATAAGAGATTTACCAGAAGGAGAGGAAATATCATTCTATAAACAAGGAGAATTTACGGATTTATGTGCTGGACCACATTTAATGAGCACAGGAAAAATAAAAGCTGTAAAAATCCTATCTACATCAGGTGCTTACTGGAGAGGTGATGAGCATAACAAAATGTTACAAAGAATTTATGCTATATCATTCCCAAAAGCAAGTCAAGTAGAAGAATATTTAGCAAAACTTGAGGAAGCTAAAGAAAGAGACCATAGAAAAATAGGAAAAGACCAAGAACTATTTATGACACATAAATTAGTAGGTTCAGGACTGCCTTTATATTTACCCAAAGGAGCAACAATAAGAAGAGTCTTAGAAAGATATATTCAAGACAAAGAATTAGCATTAGGATATCAACATGTATATACACCAAGCTTAGCAAATGTAGCATTATACAAAACATCAGGACACTGGGATCACTATAAAGATGATATGTTCCCAATGATGAAAATGGGAGATGAAGAAATAGTTTTAAGACCAATGAACTGTCCTCATCACATGTTAATATATAAGAGTAAAATGCGTTCATATAGAGATTTACCAATAAAAATAGGCGAGCTTGCAAATGACTTTAGATATGAAGATAGCGGAAGTGTCTGCGGATTAGAGAGAGTTCGTCAAATGTGTCAAAATGATGCACATTTATTTGTAAGACCTGACCAAATAAAAGAAGAAGTTGGAAAAGTACTAAGTTTAATAAAAGAAGTATATCAAGATGATTTTGGATTCCCAGCATCTGCATTTAGTTATAGATTATCTTTAAGAGATAAAAATAATAAAGAAAAATATATAGACAATGATGAAATGTGGGAAACAGCAGAAAGCCAATTAAGAGAAATCTTAAAAGAACTAAATATAGACTTTTACGAAGCAGAAGGTGAAGCTGCATTTTATGGTCCAAAAATAGACATACAAATAAAAACGGCTCTAAATCATGATGTAACAATACCAACATGTCAATTAGATTTTGCTTTACCTGAAAGATTTGAACTTGAATATGTAGGAGAAGATGGAGAAAAACATAGACCTGTTGTTATTCACAGAGCTATACTTGGAAGTTCAGACAGATTTATTTCATTCTTACTTGAGGAAACAAAAGGAATTTTACCTTTATGGCTTGCACCAGTTCAAGTTGAAGTTATGCCTCTTACAGATAAACAAAGAGATTATGCTGTAAAAGTAACAGAAAACCTACGTAGAGAAGGAATTCGTGTGGAGTTAGACGATAGACAAGAAAAGATTGGATATAAGATTCGTGAAGCTCAATTAAATAAAATTCCTTATATGTTAATTTTAGGAGATAAAGAAGTTCAAAGTAACCAAGTCGGTGTTCGTGCTAGAGGCGAAGGTGATATTGGTGCGATGGATGAAAAAGATTTTATTCAAAAAGTACAAGAAGAAATAAAAAATTTTGGAAAATAAATAAAGAAAAATCAATGACTGTAAAATAGGTCATTGATTTTTATTTCATAGGAGAAAAAAATATATAAAAAAAGAAAAATAAATAAAATATTAAACAAATGTGCATTTTTTGTCGATTTTTGACGAACGATTTTTGTTGACATTTGTTAAGTTTGTGATATAATTTTTGTATTAAATCGATTTGATAAACAAAGATTTTTATATTCCTATAAATTTTTTATTTTTACATCCAAACATTAAAATACGAGGAAAGAAGGTAGATTATGGAGAAAATAATGTTAGAACAATTTATGAACTTGTCAAAGCAAATAGGAGAACTTGGAGCTAGAATGGAAGAAGGTTTTAAAAGACAAGACGAAAAAATGGAACGAAGATTCAAAGAACAAGATAATAAAATGATTGAAATGGAAAAAAGACTAAATGCTCGAATGGACCAAATGGAAGAAAGATTAGATACCAAAATCGATAATGTCGAGAAAAAATTAAATGATAAAATCGATAATGTTGAGAAAAAATTAAACGATAAAATCGATAATGTTGAGAAAAAATTAAACGATAAAATTGATAGTGTAAAAGAGAAATTAAATGTAAAAATCGATAACGTCGAGAAAAAATTAAATGATAAAATTGATAGTGTAAAAGAGGAATTAAACATAAAAATCGATAATGCAGAAGAAAATTTGAATAACAGTATGTCACAAAATATAAAAGATACTGCGGAAATGTTTACAGATGTATTTAAGGAAATCGAAAAAGTAGGAAATAATTATTAATAAAAGTAGTAAAAAATAAACTTAAGTGATATAATAAGAAAAAACTAAAGGAGGAAATAAATTTGAACGAAAATCAAAGAAAAGAATTACTAAACGAAAAAAAATCTGGATGGCTAGAAACAGATGACGAAAAATTTGGAAAAATATTTGAATTTTGTAATGGTTATATGGAATTTTTAAACCGTTCGAAAATAGAAAGAGAATTCGCAGCAAATGCAAAAAAATTAGCTGAAGAAAATGGATTTAAAGATGTAAACACAGTAGAAAAATTAAATCCAGGAGATAAAGTATATTTTGTAAATAGAGAAAAAAGCGTATATTTAGCAGTAATAGGAGAACAAAAATTAGAAAAAGGATTACACATTGTAGGTGCACATATAGACTCACCTAGATTGGACTTAAAACCAAATCCATTATATGAAGATGGAGAACTAGCATATTTTAATACACACTATTATGGTGGAATAAAAAAATATCAATGGACAACAATACCACTAAGTATACATGGTGTAATGATAAAATCAAATGGTGAAAAAATTATAATAAATATAGGAGAAGACGAGAATGACCCAATATTTACTATAACAGACTTATTACCACATTTGGCAAAAGACCAAGAAGCTAAAAGACTTAGGGAAGCAATAGAAGGAGAGAATTTAGATTTATTAGTTGGAAGTATACCAATATTAGATGATGAATCAAAACAAAAAGTAAAACTAAATATTCTAAAAATATTAAATGAAAAATATGGAATAACAGAAAAAGATTTTGTAAGTTCGGAACTAGAATTAGTACCAGCATTTAAAGCACGTTCATTAGGATTTGATTATGGAATGGTAGCAGCTTATGGACAAGATGATAAAGTATGTAGTTATACAGCTTTAAAAGCTTTAATGGAAATAGAAAGACCTCAAAAAACATCTATATGCATACTTTCAGACAAAGAAGAAATTGGAAGTATGGGAAATACTGGTATGGAATCACATGTCTTTGATTATTTTGTTTCAGAGTTATTAAATAAAACTGGTGAAAATAGAGTAAACTTATTAGACAAAGTATTTTGTTACTCAAAAATGTTATCATCAGATGTAGATGCAGGCTTTGACCCATTATATGCTTCTGTTTCAGATAGAGATAACAGCGGATATTTATCAAAAGGAATAACTTTAAATAAATATACTGGTGCAAGAGGAAAATCAGGCGCGTCAGATGCAAATGCTGAATATGTAGCTTGGGTAAGAAATCTTCTAGAAACAAACAATATAAAATATCAAGTTTCAGAACTTGGAAAAGTTGATGTAGGAGGCGGAGGAACAATCGCTTACATTCTAGCTAATAAAGGTGTAGATGTAATAGATTGTGGAGTTCCAGTTTTATCAATGCATGCTCCTTATGAGGTTACAAGTAAATTTGATATTTATGAAGCTTATAGAGCATACAAAGCTTTTTGGAATAAAGACTAAAATAAAAAATATAATTTATGTTTAAATAAAAGTAAAACTCAAAAATCTAAAGCCACTGAAAAAACAGTGACTTTAGATTTTTAGCTATTTACTTCCTTACTAACTTGGTCAATTAACTCAAAAAAATCACTTAATTTAATATCTAATTTAAATTGACATTTTTCAAATACAGAAACCAATGTATCTAAATTATTAGTAGTCTGAGCTTGATATAAGAGCTACTTCTATATTCAGTATTGTATTCATCATCAATAGCAATTAAATCAACATTGTTTTCTATACATTGCTTTAAAATAATAAATCTACCTATATGACCATTACCGTCCTGGAATGGATGAATTTGTTCAAATTTTTGGTGGAAATTAGCAATAGCAAATATATCTTTTTTACTTTCTTTCCAATCTTCAAGAAGATTAAAAATACTATTTTCAACTAAGTGTGGTTCGCACAATTTTAAATCTGTTTTTGAAAGTCTATTTGAATATTTTTTCCATTTACCAATATTACCTATTTCGGCATCGACAGTACCTTGCTTTAATATTTGGTGCCATTCCCATAATAAATATTTGTCCAATGGTTCACCTAAAGTATTTATCACAGTATCAAATAATGATAATGAATTTGTTGTTTCAATAACATCATCTATGAAATGTTCACCAATAACTTTTTTTTGTTCTAACAAATCAGCTAAATTATCCTTGCTAAAAGTACTACCTTCAAGTTTATTGGAATGATATAAATACTCTATTTTTAGGGCATCATAAAAAGAGTTTTTTATTTTTGATAATTTTTGTATTGTTTTTACATTTATTTTCATGGTGTCACCTCATTTTTATTTTAAAATAACCCACAACAAAATTAAAATATTTTGTTGTGGGTTATTTATATTATGGTGAGCCAGGAGGGAATCGAACCCCCGACACCAGGCTTAGAAGGCCTGTGCTCTATCCAACTGAGCTACTGACCCATATCAAATCAACAGAACTATAATAACATAAAAATAAAGTGTTGTCAATAAAAAGTAACAAAAAAATACAAATTTTATGATTTACATAAATTTATTCTGCGTAAACATCATCAAATACAGGATCTGAAAAGAAATCTACTAAGGTTATATTAAAACCTTCACAAATATGTAACATAGTATCCATTCTTAGATGTTTAGTATCATTTTTCATAAAATCAGATATTGTAGGTAGTGATACTCCAGCAGCAGTAGCTAGATTCCATAATTTCATATTATTATCTTTTAATAGTTGTCTAATTCGTATTCTAGTTGCATCTGAAAGTTGCATAATTACACCTCTTTTCCTAGCAAATTATACCAAATAGTGAACATAAAAACATAAGGAAAAACTTAAAAATTAAGTTTTTCCTTACTATAGTATTGCAAAAAATATATATAGAACATCAAATTTCAACCCTACCTTCCGTAGCCTTCCCAAACTTAATTGTGAACTTTCTGTGAAAACCATTTACAACAAAAAACATAAATGATAATATAACCGTGTTAAATCAAAGAAAAAAGAATAAGGAGGAAACACCCGTGATTGAGGTAAAAAATGTCACAAAAAAATACGGAAGCTTTGTAGCCGTAGACGATATCAGCTTCACTATAAACGACGGAGAAGTTGTAGGATTCCTAGGACCAAATGGAGCAGGAAAAAGTACAACAATGAATATGATAACAGGTTATATTGAACAAACCGAAGGTAACATTATAGTAGATGGCTTTGATACACTAAAAAAATCAAAGAAAGCAAAAAAAGAAATTGGATATATGCCAGAAGGAGTACCATTATATACAGATTTAACAGTAAAAGAATTTGTAACATATATGGCAGAACTAAGAAAAGTAGACAGAAAAACCAAAAAAGAAAATGTACAAAAGGTACTTAAAGAAACTGGGCTAGACCAAATGCAAAACAAACTAATCAAAAATTTATCAAGAGGACAAAAACAAAGAGTAAGTCTAGCAGGAACATTAGTTGCAGATCCAAAGATATTAATATTAGATGAACCAACAGTTGGACTAGATCCAAAACAAATTACGGAAATAAGAAGTCTAATAAAAAATCTAGGAAAAAAACATACTGTAATATTAAGTTCACATATCCTATCAGAAGTAAGTCAAATATGTGACAGAGTAATAATAATAAATAAAGGAAAAATAGTTGCGATAGACACTCCTGAAAACCTAGAAAAGAAAGTATCAGATAACAACATTGTATATGTAACAGTAGAAGATAAGGAAAACAAAATCGATGGTATAAAAGAAAAAATAACAGGAATAAAAGAAATAAAATTAGTCAAAGAAAATGAGGACAAAACAAAACAATATGAAATAACAGGAGAAAATGACGTAAACTTAAATAAAACAATATTTAACGAATTTGCAAAAGAAAATATAACAATAGTAGAAATGAAAAAAGCAGAAGCAACACTTGAAGATGCATTTATGAAAATAATAAAAGAAGGAGGAGATAAATAATGGGAGCAGTAATAAAAAAAGAACTTAAAAATTACTTCTTATCTCCAATAGGATATGTTGTAATAGGAATATTTTTACTAGCATTTAGTAGTTTCTTTTATTTAACTACAATAGGACAATCAAGTATAGATTTAACATATCTATTTTACTATACAGCATTATATGGACTAATGTTTATAGTACCACTTCTTACAATGTGGACATTTTCGGGTGAAAGAAAATCAGGAACAGACCAATTACTATTAACATCACCTGTTAGTATGTTAGGAGTTGTAATAGCAAAATTTTTATCAGCCTTACTATTAATAGTAATACCAGTAGTATTTACATTAATGTATTTTGGAATTTTATGTTTCTTCGAAATGCCTAATATTCCAATATACCTAACATCAATTTTAGGATTTTTACTACTTTCTATGACATATATATCATTTGGTATACTTGCGTCAAGTCTTACAGAATCACCAATAATTGCAGGAATAATAACATTTGCACTTGTATTTGCAGCAACTTGGGTACCATATTTAGTAGATAGTTTATCAAATTTATCATTAATGGATCAATTCATAAACTTCTTATATGGACAAATAAATATAGGTTCTTGTGTATTATTTGTAACATTAACAGTTGCAAGCATTTTAATTACAATGATAGTTATGCAAAGAAGAAAAAGTGTGAAATAGGAAAGGAGTAAGAAAATTGAAAGAGAAAAAAGAAAAAAAGCCAGCTAAAAATACAAACAAAGAAAAGTTTGGAACAAAATTTTTAAATACAATAAAAAAGAAATGGCTTATTAGTGGAACAAATACATTACTTTTAATTGCAATACTAGTTGCAATAGTAATATTAATAAATTCAGCAGTACAATCATTAGATTTAACACCAATAGATTGTACATCAAACAAAGAATATACATTAACAAATGAAAGTAAAGACAGAGTAAAAAATATAAACAGTGATGTAAATATTTACTTTGTTGGATATGAAGATTCTGCAACACAAGTAAATTTAGCAAAACAATACAACAAAGCAAATAGCAAACTAAATGTAGAAGTAATAGATACAAACGAAAGAACAGATATAGCTTCAAAATATAATGTTACAAATGATAGCAAAGCAATAATAATAGAAAATGGAGAAAAATCAAAAACATTATATTCAGATGATTTATATACATATGATAGCAGTTATCAAACAATAGATTTAACTGAAGAAAAAATAACATCAGCTATTTTAAATGTAACATCAGAAAAAATAGCAAATGTATATTTCCTATCAGGATATTCTGATTATTCTCTTGAATATTCAGGAGGAATGTATTATTTAGCATCATATCTAAAAGATGAAGTTTTAAATTATCAAACTTTAGACATATTAGTAAAAGGATCAATTCCAGAAGATTGTGATACATTAGTTATAACAACACCAAAAAAAGATTTTGATGAATTAACAACAAATGAAATTACAAAATACATAAACAATGGTGGAAAAATATTATGGTTAAATGCTAGCTACTCAGAACAAAAAGATTTACCAAATGTAAATAAAATATTAGCATTATATGGAATAAATCCATTTGAAGTTGGATATGTATATGAAACAGATAACTCAAGAACAGCTTTAGGATATGCAAGTTGTATAGTTGAAGATTTAGGTTCAACAGATATAGCAAAAAAATTAACAGATGCAGTTTTATTAAATGCAACAAAAATAAATGTAAATACAGATGAACTTACAAATTTAGGAGTTACTGAACAAGCAATAATATCTACTTCAAGCACATCATATTTTAGAAAAAATGTTTCAAATACAGCAAGTGGAACAGACGGAGATGAACAAGGTGGATTTACAGTAGGTGGAATATTTACTAAAAAAATATCAAATGGAACAGAAGAAAATGAAGATGAAACAAGTGAAAACAATAGTGAAGAAAATGCTATAACATCAACACTTGTAATCTTTGGAGATAACAATTTTGTATCAGATATACAAATAACAAGTCAAGTAAATCCAATGGTATTTTTAGCAAATAACAAAGACTTAATGCTTAACTCAATAGCATATTTAACAAATAATGACGAAGATATAACAATTAGAAAAGATTATACAAAATCAAGTGATTTCACACCAACAGATGGTCAAAAATTAACAATAGTTAGAATAATCTTTATAGTGCCAATAGCTATAATATTATTAGGATTTATAGTATGGCAAGTAAGAAGAAGAAAAAAATAAAATCATAAATAAAAAGCTCCTGTATATAATAATACAGGGGTTTTTATGATTTTATTTACAATTATAGGAGCAATAATAGGGGCAGGTTTTGCCTCACGGACAAGAAATATATTTATTTTTTTATAGATTTGGAACAAAAGGCCTATTAGGAATAATTATATGTAATATTATTATGGCAATTATAATATATAAAACTTTAAAAATTTTATATGAAAATAATATAAACACATATAAAAATTTTTTAGATAAAATATTTTTGGAAAATGAAAAACTAAGCAATATAACAAATATAATAATAAATGTATTTTTATG
>OKXB01001867.1_pt1 | contig 18825 bp, 15 predicted proteins | sample 1601731 | NCBI WGS metagenome assembly OKXB01 (sample SAMN04414077, study PRJEB24778) | human gut metagenome | material: faecal | host: Homo sapiens | reverse complement strand
TATATATTAGGAATTGAAAAATAGTTTTATTTATTGTATAATTTAATTATATATATTATGGAGGAATGAAAATGGAATTAATAAAAAGACATAAGGGGTTAGCAATAGTTGGAGGTTTAGCATTAATCTTACTGGTAGTTATGTTTGCAATATTTGCAAGAATGATATTTTCATCAGGTAAAACTGAATATGGAGATAGACTTAATGGAATAGTAAAAATAGATAAGAGTGAAACCGATAAACTTATTAGTGAAACAAAAGCATTAGATGAAGTAAGAGATATTACAGTTAGAACTCAAGGGAAAATTATATATATGACTATTACTTTTGAAGATAATGTTAGTAAGGATAAAGCTAAAGAAATAGCTAATAAGACTTATTCTTATTATGATGAGAAAGTTATAGATTGTTATGATTTTGAATACTTTTTGAGACAACAAAAAGAAATTCCTGAGGGAGAAGAAGATACTTCTTTTGTGATAGCTGGTACAAAGCATCCAGATAATGATTATATTAGTTGGACAAAAAATTAGGAGAATGTTATGAAGAAAAATAAAAAGACGAATAAGATAGTTATTTTATCAATAATTGGTGTATTGTTAGTTGTATGTTTAATAGTATTTATTCTTAATTATACAAAAGATTCTTCTAGTTTTTCTTTACTTGAGAAGAATTGGATAAATAGTCATAAGAGTAATGTAATAGATGTTTCTGTATATAATGATGTCCCAGTATATGGACAAGATGGTGAGGGAATGATCTTCTCTTATTTGGAAGAGTTTACTAATTCTTATGGAATTGAATTTAATAAAGTATCATATTTGAATGGTGGACAAACTAATTTAAAGAATGTAGCTTTTAAGATAGTTAATTTTAGTGATAATCTAGGTGATAATGATATAGAGCTATTTAGAGACTATTATGTTCTTGTAGGTAAGACTGGTACGGATATTAATAATATTAAAGATTTACGTGATAAGGCAGTAGGAGTACTTGATGATGATATTAGTAATGTTAGATATTATTTAAATGATGCTGAGGGAGTTAAATATACTACTGGGGCTAATAGTACAGAATTATTTGATTTACTTAATACTAAAGAGATAGATTATGTTATATTACCACAAAATTTATACTTGGATGATATACTTGAAAATGAGACAGAGATATTATTTCATTTTAATGAGTTATATAAGAGATATGTATTGACAGTAAATAATGATAAGACTTTAAAGAGTATTATGACTAAATTCTTTATGATATATCAGAAGAATTTTGAGGAAGAGAAATATAAGAAATATTTTCTAGAAGCATTTTTTAAGTATGCTAGAATTAGTGATGCTGAGAGAATGAATTATAATGCTAGTAATTATGTATATGGATATGTAGTTAATATGCCTTATGAAAATATGGTTAATAAGGAATTTGTTGGTACTTTAGCTAATTATTTGAGCGGATTTGAAGATATGGCTGACGTTGATTTTAAGTTAGTTGGTTATAGTGATATAAATACACTTAAGCAGGCTTTTTCTAGGGGAGAAGTGGATTTAATATTTGGAGACTTTAATACTACTGGGGTTAATGTTGACGTTATTAATACGATTAGTCCTTTTGAAGAAAAATATGTAATAATTAGTAAGGATGACTATATAGTTAATTCTATTAGAAGTCTTAAGGGTAAAGAGATATCTGTAGTAAGTGGTAGTTATTTATATGATTATCTTAGTGTTAATGGGGTTAGTCCTAAAGGATATAATAATACAGATGATTTACTTAGAAGTATAGGTAATGATAGTATAGTTATTATGAATAGAGATACTTATGAATACTATAAAGATAAGAAATTTAAGAATTATAAGATTATTTATGAAGATACTATTAATTATGATTATAGTTTTGTGATTAGAGACGTTAATAAGAATGAGACTTTTGCTAAATTATTTAGTTTTTATATTAGTAGTATTGATTATAAGAGTATAAGATATAACTATAATACAGATTATATAATTAATTCTAAGAATGAGATTGGAGTAATGGTTAAATATGTAGCTATTATAGTAGGGGTTACAGTACTAGCGTTAGTTACTTTATATTTAATTATTCGTAGAGGTAAGAAGAAAGAAAATATTAATAAGGATGATAGGCTTAAGTTTATTGATGTGATGACTTCTCTTAAAAATCGTAATTATCTTAACTATAATATTAGTAAATGGGAAGAGAATGTGATATATCCTCAATGTATAGTTATAATTGATTTAAATAATATTAAATATATTAATGATAATTATGGTCATGCTGAAGGGGATGAAGTTATTAAGAAGGCTGCTAGTATTCTTATTAATAATCAAATAGATAATACTGATATAGTTAGAACTGATGGTAATGAATTTTTAATATATATGGTTGGATATGATGAAAAGAAAGTTCAAGAATATGTTAGAAAGATTAATAAAGAGATGAAAGAATTACCACATGAATTTGGAGCTACTCTTGGATATAGTATGATTATGGATGATGTGAAGACAATTGATGATGCAATTAACGAGGCTACTTTATCAATGAGACAGGCTAAAGAAAAACTATAATATATAATTAATGGTGATAAGATATGATGGAGAAAATTAAGGGGTATTTTAGGAAGTTATTTAAAATATTAAAGAAACCAGAGATGGCAATATTACCTGCTAATATTGCCTTCTACTTGATTTTAGCTGTTTTTCCACTACTTACGGTAATTATATTACTAGCTAATTCCTTTGGTATTTCGATTGATTTATTAGTTAATTTAGTTAAGAATGTTATGCCTGAACAAGCTAGTGATATAGTTATTGGAGCTATTTCTGGTAAAGGATTTGATAATAAAGTAGGTTTATTTAATATTATGGCTTTTATACTCGCTTCAAATGGTACACATGCGGTTATTACGACTTCTAATGCTTTATATAAGATAAAGAATAGTGATTGGATAAAGGATCGTCTTAGTTCTTTTGTATTATTAATTATAATTATAATATTGTTTGTATTCTTGATGGTTATTCCGTTATTTGGTGATAATATTTTGATGCTTATTAGTAAGGCTAAGATATTTGAAAATTATATTGATAGTTTTAGAGTAGTATTTAATGTTATTAAATGGCCACTTACTTTGTTTATAGTATATTTTAATATTAAGTTAATTTATACGATAGCGCCTTCTAAGAATATACGTAGTGAAGAGACTACTTATGGAGCAATGTTTACTACTATTATGTGGTTATTTGCTACTTTGGTATTTAAATTTTACTTGGAGTATTTTGCTAGATATGATATTTTATATGGAAACTTGTCTGCTATTATTATTATGATGGTATGGATATATTTCTTATCTTATGTATTTGTACTTGGAATTGCTATTAATGTTTCTAGAAAAGAAGAGCAAGAATTAATTAAATTTCAGTTGAAGATAGAAGAAGAGATTGCTATGAAGAAACAATTAAAGGAAGAAAAAGCAAAGAGTAAGAAAAATAAGAAGAAAGCTAAAACTAAAAAAGAGACAAATATAAAAGTAGAAGATGATACTAAAAATATAGAGAGTAATGATACTCAAAGTGATAAAAAAGATACAGTTAAAGGGAATGAAATTCATGAAGAAAAGTAATTCTTTTTTAAAGAAAAATATGCAAACAAATGTACGAAAAAGTATTGACAAGAAAAATAAATGATGATATAGTTAGATTAAGATTAGTGAGGTAATAAAATGAAATTTCTAGATGATATTAAAGAAGAGACAATAATTATATGTGATAATGCAGTAAAGGAAAGTATTCTTAATTTACATAAGTTAATACCAATTAAAATGATGACTTTAAAAGAATTTATTAATAATATTACTTTTAGTTATGAAGAAGACGCTATAATTAAACTTATTAAATTATATGGATTTAAGTATGAAGTTGCTAAAATGTATTTGGATAATTTATGTTATATAGAAGATAAGAAGTATGATAATAGTAAGTTAGATTTTTTGTGTGAAATTAAGAAAAAGTTAGATGAAGAAAAATTACTTAAATATAATGATAATTTTAGGGATTTTGTTAAGAGAACACCAATAATTTTATATGATATAAGAGTTGATAAGTATTTAGAAAGAATATTAAATGGATTAAATTATCAAGTTATAGAAAGAGAATATAGAGAATATGATCATACAGTTTATAGCTTTGATTCAATGGAAGAAGAATGTGAATATGTAGCTAATCAAATATGTGAAAAAATTACTGATGGAGTAGATCCTTCGAAGATTAAACTTATGAATGTTGATAAGAGTTATTATAATACTTTAGAGAGAATTTTTTCATTATTTAATTTAAAAGTTAATATTCCTTATATGGCAAAGTTATCTTCTTTTGATGTGACTAAGAAATTTATAGAAAATTATATGAATAGTGATCTTGAGACTGCTACTAGGGAGACTGACTTGGATAATGAGATAGGCCATGAGATTATTAAGATTGTTAACAAATATCTTATTTATGGTGATAGTGATTTAATTCTTTATAAGCTAAATAATACGGAAGTTAGAAGTAAGAAATATAATAATGGTATTGAGATAGTAGATTATCTTAATTATATAAGTCAGGATGATGAATATATTTATATGTTAGGATTTAATGATGGAGTTATTCCTAATAGTTATAAAGATACAGAGTATATTACGGATAATATATGTAACCTAGTAGGAAAAGATACTATTGTTCTTAAGAATACAATACTTAGAGAAGAGATAGTTAAAAAGATTAAGGATATTAAGAATTTGGTTATTACATATAAGGAAAAAGATATGACTAGAAGTTATTATCCTTCTACGTTATGTAGCTATTTTACGGTTTTTAATGGTGATACATGGTACAATTATAGTTATAGTGATACTTATAATAAGATTAAATTAATGAGTCGATATGACGATTATATTAGATATGGATATGTTAGTGATGATTTGGCATTTCTTAATAATAATTTTAAGATTAATTATAATAGTTATCAGAATAAATATACGATGATTAATAGAGTTATGGATAAGTTAACATTATCTTATTCAAAGATGCAAATATATAATAAGTGTGCTTTTAGATATTATCTTAGTGAGATATTAAAACTAGATATTTTTGAAGAGAATTTTAGCACAGTAATTGGAAGTATGGTTCATTATGTAATGGAGAAATGTCTTAGTAATCAAGATATGGATACGGATAAGTATGCGATGGAATATTTAGGGGATAGGATATTTAGTAAAAAGGAAGAGTTTTTCTTGAAAAAATATCGTGAAGCTTTAAAGGGATTACTTGAAGAGACTATTTTAGAAAAAGAATATTCTTTATTTAATCAGGCTATGTATGAGAAAAAAATAGAGATAGATTATGGAAATAATATTAAATTTGTGGGTATTATTGATAAGATATTATATTATGTAGATAATGATACTACTTATATTAGTTTAGTTGATTATAAGACGGGACATGATGAGATAAGCTTAAAATATTTAAAGTATGGACTAGATATTCAATTACCAATATATTTATATTTGGCTACTAAACTTGATTTTCATAATCCAGTATATGGAGGATTCTATTTACAGAGATTTAATATAAAGGATCAGGATTATAGATTACTAGGATACTCTAATAGTGATAAAGATATATTGGAAGTAGTAGATAGTAATTATGATAATTCTAAAATAATTAAAGGAATGAAAACTTTGAAAGACGGAAGTTTTTCTAGATATACGAAAGTTTTATCAAATGAAGAGATGAATAATGTAAAGAATGAAGCTCATGATAGAATTATGGAAGTTATTGAGAAAATTAAGAATAATGAATTTTCAATTAATCCAAAAGTGATTGATGGATATAATAAAGGATGCGAATATTGTAAGTTTAAAGATATTTGTAATGTTATTAAGAGCGATATGGTAGAGATTACGATAGATACTGAAGTAGGTGATGATAATGGCTAACACTAAGGAACAACAACTAGCAATTGATATGGATGGAACAAATATTATTGTTTCAGCAGGGGCTGGATCTGGTAAGACAGCTGTACTTACGCAAAGAGTTATTAGAAAAATTATGGATGGTGTTGACGTTGATAGATTGTTAGTTTTAACATTTACTAATGAAGCTGCTAGAGAGATGAAAAGTAGAATTAGGGATGCTATTATTAAGAACAATCTAGATAAACAGTTAGGGCTTCTTGATGCTGCTTATATTACTACTTTTGATAGTTTTGCTTTATCACTTGTGAAGAAGTATGCTTATACTTTAAATATTGATAAGAATATTGGGATAGTTGATAGTAATATTATAACTATTTATAAATATAAGATACTTGATGAGATAATGGATAGTAAATATGGTGAAGAGAAATTTGATAAGTTAATTGGAGATTTTTGTCTTAAAGATGATGAGAGCTTAAAGAAGAAGATTATTGAACTTGCTGATAAGATTGATTTGGCAATTGATAGAGATAAATTTATCGATGGGTATAGTAAGAAGTATTTGAATGATGAATTTATTAATGATAGAGTACAAGAGTACCAAAAGATTGTTAGAAATAAGATTCAAGAAATTAATGATACTTATCAAGAATTTATGGACTATATTGATGATACTTTGATAGATAAGTTAGATAATTATTTTAGGCCTTTGTTTCAGGGAAAGACATATGATGAATATTTGCCATTTAAAACAATGAGTACTATTAGATATACTGGAGTTAATGAAGAGGGTAAAGAGCTTAGAGATAAACTTAAAGGATTAATTACGGAAGTTAAGAATTTACTTCGTTTTGATGATATTGAAGAAATTAGAAATAGTATTAAAGAAACATATGATTATACGAAGGTTATTTTAGATATTATTAAAGAATTGTCTAAGAGAATTGATGAATATAAAGATAAGAATGGTGTTTATGAATTTAATGATATAGCTCATATGGCAATAAAAATAGTAAGAGATAATGCTGATATTAGAAAAGAAGTTCAAGAATACTTTAATGAAATAATGGTTGATGAGTATCAGGATACTTCTTCAATTCAGGAAGAGTTTGTAGGACTTATTAGCAAGAATAATGTTTATATGGTCGGAGATGTTAAGCAGTCAATTTATCGTTTTAGAAATGCTAACCCATATATCTTTCAGGAGAAATATAATCGTTATAGTCAAAATGATGGAGGAGTTAAAATTGATTTACTTAAAAACTTTAGAAGTAGATCAGAGACACTTTTTAATATTAATGAGATATTTAATTTGATAATGGATGATGAGATTGGTAATGCTGAATATTTGAAAGAACATAATATGGTTTATGGAAATACAGCTTATGATCTTGAAGACACTAAAGAAAATAATTATTTAGAGATATATAATTATGATAAAGAAACTAATTTAGATTATGCTGACTATGAAAGAGAATTATTTATTGTTAGTGAAGACATTAATAAGAAGATAGCTGATAAGTATCAAGTATTTGATAAGAAGACAGGAAAACTTAGAGATATTAGATATTCTGATATATGTATAATTACAGATAGAAATAAATATTTAGATAAATATAAAAAGATACTTGAATATAAAGGAATACCTTCAGTAATTTATATGGATCAGGTACTTACTAATGATAAAGTTATTTTGATTCTTAAAAATTTAATATCTTTAGTTAATTATGTTAATAAGGGAGTATATGATGATAAGTTTAGGTATATGTTTACTTCAGTAGCTAGATCATTTATTTTTGAGTATACTGATGATGAGATATATCAACTTATTAGTAAGAAACAGATAAGACAAGATAAGATAATAGAAGAATGTAAAAAGATAGATATTAATAAGCCGTTGGTGGAAGTTGTTAATGATATAATTAGAGAATTTAAAATATATGATAGGTTGACAAATTTATATAATATACAGGAAGACTTAGTTAGAATTAGTAATTTGATTGATATTGCTAGTAATTTAAGTAGTTTAAATTATGGAATAGAGGACTTTATAAAATATTTGGATGAAGTTAATGAAAAAGGATTATTAGTTAAGTATTCAGTTAACACTGGCGGACAGGATGCAGTTAAGATTATGAATATTCATAAATCTAAAGGACTGGAATTTAGCTTATGTTATTTTACAGGAATGGCTAATAAGTTTACTATTAAAGAGCTTAATGAAAAGATTCTATTTAATGAAAAGCTGGGTATTATTTTGCCTTTTGTTAAAGAAAATGAACTTAAAGAGACAATTTTAAAAGATATTTATAAAGATGATTTTTATAAGGAAGAAGTATCTGAGAAGATTAGATTATTCTATGTAGCTTTAACTAGATGTAGAGAGAAGATGATAATAGTAGGATCTTTTGATAAGAATAGTAATAAATATGATAAGTTAGTGCCTACTTTAGAGAGAATTAAATATAGATCTTTTTTAGATATACTTAATTCAGTTACAGTAATTGATAAATATATGGTAGATAAAGAAGCTAATTATACACATATGTATGATGAAGTTAGAACTAAAGATTTAGCCAGATTTAAGAGTGATATGGTTATTGATAAACTTGAAGTTAATATTGAGTATAATACTATTGATAATTTACATTTTTCTAAAGAGACTAATAAGCTTATTGATATAGAACAAGCTAAGGCAATGAGATATGGTACAATGGTTCATGAAAAACTTGAATTTGCGGATTTTGAAGTAGGAGAAGATAAGACAATTCAACAATTATTTAAATATATAGATAAAGATTATGAGAAAATATATCGTGAGTTTGAATTTACTGATGTGAAAGAAGGCAATTTATATCATGGTATTATTGATTTGATGCTTGAATATAAAGATTATATTAATATAGTTGACTATAAACTTAAAAATGTAGATGATGAGAAATATAATATGCAATTAAAAGGATATAAAGATTATATTCAGAAAATTAGTAATAAGAAAGTAAATATTTATTTATATTCAATTATGGATGAAATAGTTAAGAAGTTGGAGGATTAATATGAGAAAGAATGTTATTGCTATTATGTATGACTTTGATAAGACTTTATGTGGCAAAGATATGCAAGAGTATACTTTTATTCCCAATTTAGGATTAGAGGCATTAGAATTTTGGAAAGAAGCTGATATTCTTAGAAAAGATAATAAGATGGATCAAGTACTTGCTTATATGTATTTAATGTTTAAGAAGATGGTGGATAATAATCGTAGTTTAAAAAGGCAATATTTAAATGATATGGGGAAGAATATAGAACTTTTTCCTGGAGTAGAAGAGTGGTTTATAAGAATTAATGAATATGGAAAAGAACATGGCATGGAAATTGAACACTATATTATTTCTTCGGGACTTAAAGAAATAATTGAAGGCACTAGTATTGGAAAATATTTTAAGGAAATATATGCATCAGAATTTTATTATAATGAAGATGGAAATGCAGTATGGCCTAGAATAGCGGTTAATTATACGAATAAAACACAGTTTTTAAGTAGAATTAATAAAGGAGTACTTGATATTTCTGACGATGCTAGTCTTAATAAGAAAATGTTTGATAATGATAGAAGAATATCTACTAGTAATATGATATATATAGGTGACGGATATACGGACGTTCCTTGTATGAAACTTACTAAAGATGGGGGAGGAATTAGTATTGCGGTATATACTGATAAAACAGAAAAGACTGCTGAATCTTTGTTAAGTGACGAGAGAATTAATTATATGACTTTGGCTGATTACCGAGAGGGTAGTGAAATTGATAAGATAGTTAAGAAAACTATTGAAGCAATGGCTTTAAATACTGAACTTAAGAATATTACATATAGACAAACTAGTGAATACGCTAAAAAATAGAAATTTCTTGTTATTTTTGACATATTATGTTATTATATAACTACATGTGAGGTGTATTATGAATTATTTAGAGAAAAAAGAACAATTAGAAAAACAAATTAACGATACTCAAGAGAGTTTTGAGAAAAAAATGCTTAGGTTTTTGTATGCTTTATTTGGTATATATGCAGTAGGAGCATCTTTTACATTAGCTTTCAATAGTATAACTTTATTTTGCTTAACTATTTTATCATCTGGGGTTCCTTTAACTGGAATGTTTAAAAATTTTGTAGATGAGAAAAAAGAAATGCTTAAACTAATGAAATGTGGAGAGCAGTTAGATATTGAAGAAGAAAATAGAGTTAAAAGAGTAGCTACTGAGAAAAAGATTAAAAAATTATCTATAGCTGATATGAAAAGAATTAGAGAAATGATTATCAATGAAGATTTATCTTCATTAGCAAAAGAAATTGTAGAAAATGATTGCATGGAATTACTTTTAGAGGAAATGAGAGAAGACACTTTAAAAGAAAATAAAAAAGCAATAAGTGCTCCAGTAATTGAAAGTAAAACTAATGCTAAAAGTCTTAAGAAAACTAAAAGTAATGAGTAAAATGTTATATTTATAAAGAGAAAGAGTAATCTTTCTTTTTTATTTTCACATATTCACGTAAAAAAATTATAAGATATTGTTGATTTTAGGCTTATTTTTGTGTATAATTAAATTGTATCATTTTAGGGAGAGTCGATATCATGAAGAAAATATACACAAGTATTGATATTGGATCTGATACCGTTAAGTTTTTAGTAGCAGAAGAATATGAAGGTAAATTTTATGTCTTGGCTTCTTGTGTGATAAAGTCTAAAGGTATTAGAAAGGGGTTAATAGTTGATTCAAATTTAGCGGTTAATACTATTAAAGATGGTATAAAAAGAATTAATGATGAGTTAGGTTTTGAGATTAAGAAAGTATTAATTAATGTACCTGACTATAATGTTAAATTCATGTATGTGACTGGCAAGACACAAGTTAATGGTGTTGTTGGTACGGATGATATTAATAAAGTTATTAAGGATTCTGTATATGGCAAAATTGATAAAGAATATGAACTTGTGACAGTGATTCCTCTTGAATTTGTACTTGATGAGAAAGAGGGAATTGAATATCCTTGTGGAATGAATGGTAAAGAATTAAATTTAAAAGGAATTATGGTTACAGTACCTAAGAAGAATATATATTCAGTAATTAGTGTTGTGGAAGGGACAGGACTTGAAGTAGTAGATATTACATTATCTGGACTTAGTGATTATTATCAAGTTGGTAATAAGAAATTAGATACTAAACTAGGGGCAGTTATTAATTTAGGACATGAAACTACTAATGTATCAATAATCAATGGAGGAAAACTAATGAATACAGAGACTATTCAATTAGGAGGACTTAATATTGAAAATGATATAGCTTATGTGTTTGGTACTAATATTATTGATGCTAGAAAGATAAAAGAAAGATTTGCTACATGCCATAAGAGATTTACTAATTTAAATGAAGTATATGAATTAGAAAATAATATAGGTGAGAAAGTAAAACTTAATCAGTTAGAAGTTACAGAAGTAGTAATGAGTAGAATGGTAGAGATACTTAATTATGCTAAAAAACAAATAATGCTTTTAACTAAAAGAGATGTCCAGTATATTATTTTAACTGGAGGACTTACAGAAATTAAATCTTTTAAAAATTTAGTATATGAAATTTTAGGAAAAGATGTTATAATATATGTAATGAATGAGATTGGAATTAGAGATAACAAATACACGACAGCTATGGGGATGATTAAATATTATGCTGAGAAGATGGCTGTTAGGGGGAAAGAATATTCTATGATAAGTCTAGAAGATGAACAATTATTGCTAACTCCAGATGATAAGAAGAGAAAAGAAAAAGTGGTTGTTGCTAAGATGTTTAAAGGCTTTATTAGAAATAAGGAGGAAAAATAATGAATAATATGTTTGGTTTAGAAATGAATCAATTGGCAAAAATTAAAGTTGTAGGAATTGGTGGAGGTGGCTGTAATGCAGTTAACCGAATGATTGATTCTGGTCTTAAAGGTGTTGATTTTATTGTAGCCAATACAGATTTACAAGTCTTGAATGATTCTTTAGCTCCTACTAAATTACAGCTTGGTAGTGATTTAACTGATGGACTTGGGGCTGGGGCTAATCCAGCAATTGGTAAAGAAGCTGCTTTAGAATCTAAAGAAGAAATAGAAGAGGCTCTTAAAGGAGCTGATATGGTATTCGTTACTTGTGGTATGGGTGGTGGTACTGGTACTGGGGCTTCTCCAATAGTTGCAGAAATTGCACAAGATTTGGGAGCATTAACAGTAGGTATTGTTACTAAACCATTTAGTTTTGAAGGTAAGAAAAGGATGGAACAAGCTATTGCTGGCTTGGATGAGTTAAAGAAACATGTAGATACTTTGATTGTTATTCCTAATGATAGATTAAGAGAATTAATTGATAAATCTACTCCTATGCTTGAAGCATTTAGAGAAGTAGATAATGTATTACATAGAGGTGTTCAATCTATTTCTGATTTGATTGCTATTACAGGACTTGTTAACCTTGACTTTGCGGACGTTAAAGCAGTTATGAAAGATCGTGGTAATGCTCTTATTGGTATTGGTGTAGGATCAGGAGAAAATAGAGCTGTTGAAGCGGCTAAACAAGCGGTATCTTCACCACTACTTGAAACATCAATTAATGGTGCTACAGATGCTATTATCAATGTTACTGGTGGTAGTTCACTTACTTTATTTGAAGTAGAAGAAGCTGCTGAAGTAATTAGAACAGCTGCTAATACTGATATTAATACAATATTTGGAGCAGTTATTAATGAAAATTTAACTGATGAAGTTATTGTTACAGTAATAGCTACAGGATTTGAGGAACCAAGTGAACCTTTATATCATAGCTTTAATTCTACTAAGAAAGAAGATATGTATAAAGAAGAAGATGACTATAATGATAATGATTTAGATATTCCACCTTTCATTAGAGATAGACAAGATTTTTAATAAAGCTATTTGAAGATAAGTAATTATCTTCTTTTTTATGTAAAATGTATTTTATAAAGAGATTATTTAGGAAATAAATGATATAATTAAATTGGTGGTAATGATGGGAAAGAAATTATTAAGAATATTATGGATACTAGGAATAGTACTTATGATTGGAGTAATTATTTATTATTTGAATTATTTTAATTTGATTCCGCATAAGAAATATTTGGCTAATGATTTTAATATAGAGATTATTGTAAGTACAATTGATTTTAATAATAATGGAATTGATGACTATGAAGATATTTTAAATGGAGCTAAGAAAGATGCGGAAAATCATCCTAGGTATAAATCTACTTATTACGCTGGAGGATACCCTCCTCAAAGTGAGGGAGTATGTACTGATTTAGTATGGAGAGCTTTTAAAGAAGCGGGATATTCTTTAAAGGATATGGTTGATAATGATATTGAAAAAAATATTCATGATTATAATATTCAAGTAATTGATAAGAATATTGATTTTAGAAGAGTTGTTAATTTGAGAGTGTTTTTTGATAAATATGCTACTACTCTTACTAATGATATAAATGAAATAGAGGAATGGATGCCAGGAGATATTGTGATTTTTGGGAATAATACACATATTGGAATAGTATCTAATTATCGTAATAAAGATGGTATTAGTTATATTTTACATAATGGAGGACAACCAGTAAGAGATGAAGACTATTTAAAGAGGGGAAATGTAACTAAACATTATCGTTTTGATGCTAGTAAGATACCTCTAGAAGTATTATATAGATGGGATAATTAACTCATCTTTTTTCTTTATGAAATGTTAATTTTTGGCTTTACTCTTTTGCTATTTTTTTGAGAATTATTAGGGGTATATTGTTGACTTTAAGACATGATTTAAGATATAATTATATTAAGGTGGTAAGAATGAAGAAAGTAACTTATCTATTTGTAGTAGTAGTGTTTGCAATGATGATATTTCCTAAGAATATACAAGCTAAAACATTACAAAATATGTATGATCAATTAGCAGAATTACAAGATAAGTATAATAAAAATAAAAATAATAAACAATTAACAGAAAGTCAAATTAATCAATTAAACAGTGAAATATCTAGCATTTCTGCTACGATTGAAAAAACTCGTAAAGAAATTAAACAAGCGGAGATAGATGTAGAGAATAGTAAGAAAGAAATTGAAAACAAGAAAGTTGAAACAGATGGGCTTATTCAATTTTTACAGGTATCAAATGGTGGTAATATATATCTAGAGTATTTATTTGATGCTGAGAATTATACTGATTTTATATATAGATATGAAGTTGTTAAACAATTAACTAATTATAATTCAGATTTAATAGATGAGCTTGAAACTTTAATATTGGATTTACAAAAGAAAGAAAAAGAATTATCTGAGAAGAATGTAAAGTTAGAGAATGATCGTCAGGAATTAACTAAAAAAGTGAATACACTTACTTACAGCTTAGCTAATTTTAAATCTGAAGGTGTAGATATAGAAGAAGATATTAAAGATTTAAAGAAAGTTATTAAGATATATGAAGATATGGGGTGTGGTAGAAACCAAGATATTACGACTTGTGCTACTTCAGTTAATGCTTATGGATGGAAATATCCTTTGACTAAGGGGTGTGTTACTAGTGAATATACTGGATTTAATACAAGACTTGACTATAGTGGTGGTGGTGGACACCATGCAATTGACTTAGACTGTGTTAATGAAGGAACTAATGTATATGCTGCAGCTGATGGCGTTGTTTCAAGAATTGCTTTTTATAGTTGTGGTGGAAATGCTTTATATTTAACACATACAGTTAACGGTAAGAGATATACAACAGTTTATATGCATTTGCTTAGTATTGCTAGTGGAATATATGTAGGAAAAGTAGTAACTGATCAAACGGTTATTGGATATGTTGGTGGTGGTAGTACGGCTGCTTCTAATGGTGGATATGATTATTGTACTACAGGAACTCACTTACATTTCGGTATAGCTGAAGGACATAATGCTTGGGATTTTAATTCTTATTCAATTAACCCTCGTGAAATATACAGTTTCCCATCTTTAGTTTATAATGGCGGAGGATATTTTTACAGATAACTTATAGGGGATCTAGATGATTCCCTTTTTTGAAAGAAGGATATTTATGGATGGTCTAAATAGAAAAGATATAGAATATAGAGTTAATAATGGACTAGTTAATAATGAAGATATAAAAAATTCAAGAACTTTGAAAGAGATAATTCTTACTAATACTATTACTTTATTTAACTTTATTCATTTAGTATTATTTGCTTTGGTACTTACTACTGGATCTATTGAGAATGCTACTTTTGTGGTATCTATATTATTTAATACTATTATTGGAATTTACCAGGAAATTAAAGCTAAGATTATTGTAGATAAATTAAAGATTGTTTCTACTGATAAAGTTACAGTTATTCGTGATGGCAAGAAAGAAGAAATACTACCTACGGAGATTGTGTTAGATGATTTATTATATTTAAAAGCTGGAGATAATTTGGCGGTAGATGCTAGATTAATTCATAGTGATAATTTAGAAGTAGATGAATCAATTATTACTGGAGAAAGTGACGTTATTTTAAAGAAAGAAAATGATAAATTAATATCAGGTTCTATTATAACAGCAGGGGACGGATATGCTAAAGTGGTATCTATTAATAGAGATACTTATGCTAATAAATTAATTAAAGAAGCTAGTAAAGAAGTAGATGACTCTTCATATTTAATGAAGAATATTAATACGATATTAAAGGTAGTAACAGTATTAATTATACCGGTAGGTATTTTATTATTTATTACACAATTTTTCTATAGTAATCAAACTTATAGCGAATCTATTTTAGCTTCAGTTGCTGGTATTATAGGAATGATTCCTGATGGACTAGTGTTACTTACTTCAATATCTTTAACAGTTGGGGTTATTAAAATGGCTTCAAAGAAAGTTATTATTCAAAGACTTTCCGGTATTGAGCTACTTGCTTGTGTAGATACTTTATGTTTGGATAAGACAGGTACTATTACTGATGGCAGTATGGAAGTAAAAGACGTTATTTATTTAGATAATGATAAAGATAAAATTAATAATATTATGGCAAATATGGTAGAAGAAGAAGGAAATGCTACAAATATTGCACTATATAATTATTTTAAAAAAACTGATGAGATGAAAGTTATTAATAAAGTACCTTTCTCATCAGCTAGAAAATATTCTTTAACAGAATTTGATGAAGGAATATACGCTATAGGGGCTTGTGAATTTATCACTAATAAGAGTGTTGATGATTATGATGATATTACTTTATATGTTAATGGTGGATATAGAATTATTACATTAGTTAAGTGTAAAGATAAATTTGATAAAGATAAAAATAAAATAATGGCTTTTATTATCGTTAAAGATAATATTAGAAAGAGTGCTAAGGAAACATTAAATTATTTTAAGGAACAGGACGTAAATATTAAAATTATTTCTGGTGATAATCCAAAGACGGTATCTAATTTACTTAGACAACTAGAAATTGAAGATTATGATAAATATATATCTGGTAATGATTTACCTACTGATTACAATGAACTCGTTAAAATAGTTAATAATTATAAAATATTTGGACGTGTTACTCCTCAACAAAAGAGAAGTATTGTAGAGGCTTTAAAAACTACTGGAACAATTGGTTACATTGGTGATGGAGTCAATGATATATTAGCTTTAAAAGAGGCTGATTGTGGTATTGCTTTAGCTAGTGGTATTAGTGCTGCAAGAAGTGTATCAGAGGTTGTTTTGACTGATTCAGACTTTGCTATTTTGCCAAATATAGTTAATGAAGGTAGACGTGTCGTTAATAATATTGAAAGAGTTGCTAGTATGTATTTGATAAAGACTACTTATTCTTTCTTAATTTCAGTACTTTGTATTATTTTAAATCATGAATATCCTTTTTATCCAATTCAACTTAGTTTGATTAGTGCTATATGTGTAGGTATTCCTTCATTCTTCTTAGCTATTGAACCTAACTACAAAAAGGTAAAGAAAGGATTCTTGGTTAAGGTATTTAGAAATGCTCTACCTAGTGGTATTTGTGTATTTATTAATGTATTCTTTTTGATGATGATATCATATATCTTTTCAATTGATTTCGATATATTGAGAATAGTAGTTGTATCTACGACAGGATTTCTTAGTTTAAGACTTTTATATAATATAAGTCAACCATTGTCATTACTTAGAAAGATACTGGTATATTCTTGCTTTGTTACTTTTTATGTATTATTAATTATATTTAATAAATTTTTACTAGTTAATAACATTAAATTTATTTCATTTGTATTTATTGCATTATTGATTTTTGCGGATATTTATATATCTGAATTTTTGGAAGAAGCATATGATTATGTAGTTGATAAAGTTAGAAAATGGAAGAATAAAAGGAGTAGGGTAGTTAATGAAAAACAATAATCTTTGGAGAGTTATTTGGGTAATAGGCATATATGCAGTACTTGCAATAATACTATACTTGGTAATAATGTATAAAGTTAAATGGGAAGATAAAGATTTTAATAAATACTTATATTTTTATAATTGTAGTAATTCTTTATGCACTTCAGATACACCACAAAATAAATATTATAGTAAGATAGTTTGTGAGGATAATGCTTGTCCTTATATTAGTAATATTAATGATACGATTTTAATACTTAAAAAAGACAATACTTCTTGGCTTTATGATTATGCAGAAGAAAAGATCGTTAATGATAAGTATGTTGATTATAAATATCTTAATGGTAAATACTATGCTGTAAAAGATACTAACGGAATGTTGGGTGTAATTGATACGGATGGTAATATAGTAGTTAATTTTGATAATTATGATGAGATAAAAGATTATAATAGTAAATATTTTGTATATAAAAAGAGTGGTAAATATTCTCTTAGAAATATAGATGGTAATAATGATATTCAACAAAACAAGGATGATATTGTTCTTATTAATGATAAATTATATGCTTTATTTGAAGATGGAATTTATCACTTTATGTATATAGAAAATAATAGTAGAGTTAATGATATAGGATATAATTATATATATAGTTATGATGATACTATTTTGGCTTTTAGTAATAAAAAAGTTGATATATTAAATACAGAACTTAAATCTACATTGGTTATGCCTATTGCAACTTTTTATGAATATAAAGCAGGGCAGGAGAGAGATAGTTTAAAGATTAGAGTTAATGATAATATATTACATTTTGTAGTGATTTTAGAAGATAATAAAGCTGTAAGTTATCGCTATGATTTAATTAATAAAAAAGTGTTGTAGTAAAAAAATAACAAAATAAAAAAGAGTAGGGAGAGTATAGAAAATTTAAGTCCCCTATTCTTTTTCTTTAAATGAATTACAAATTGTTTCAACTTTTTGTTTGCAATCACATTTGTTACAAGTACATGTTATATCTACTGAATCTAATGTACATAAATAATCTTGGTCATCATTATATTTGCAACTTTTTACGTCACATTTAATTGTTTGATTTTTTTCTTTCATTATATTTTACCTCCAGATAATATTATTATGGATTTATTTATTCAAAATATACTTTTTTGAATTGATTTAGATTATTTGGTATTTTTAAATTTGCATTGAGGCTTAATAACTATGCATCTAGAAATATTTCAATGCAAATTTTGATTTTAAATGTTTTTTGTTACTTAGATATTTTTACTTAGATTTTTATTTTTGCATCGTAGCTTAATACTTATTCATCTTTTAAGTTCTCAATGCAAATTTTGAAAAGGTGAATTTTGCGATAGGTGAATAATTTTATGCAAGTGGTTGAATAATATATCATTCTT
>OKXB01001863.1_pt1 | contig 18859 bp, 15 predicted proteins | sample 1601731 | NCBI WGS metagenome assembly OKXB01 (sample SAMN04414077, study PRJEB24778) | human gut metagenome | material: faecal | host: Homo sapiens | reverse complement strand
CATCGGGCGCAGATTGGAGCTGCAGGCGGATACCCTTGCGGCAAGACTGGCGGAAAAGCTGCAGGCGGATTATCGTTTGCTGCACCTGCCGGATAATTTAAGCCCAAGAGTGCTGGAGGAAATGAAAAAGGACCCTGATATTTCCGAAACCATTGCGGAAATGGAGCAGGCGAATATCCTGCTTCTGGGCGTAGGAAATGCTTTGGAGCTTGCGGAAAAACGCCGCTTGGATGAAGCTGTTCGCAAACAGCTGGAAAAGGACAATGCCGTTGCCGAGGCGTGCGGCTATTATTTTGACGGCGCAGGCAAGGTGGTCTATGAAACCCGTTCTATTGGGATTGATTTTAATGATATTGATAAAATGGACTGCATTATCTTAGTGGCAGGCGGCAAAAAGAAGGCAGAAAGCCTGCTTGCAGTCAGCCATAGCATCCCTAACGGCATTTTTGTGACGGATGAAGGTGCAGCTTTGGAAATGTTAAGGCTTGCGGGAAAGTAAATCTTATCGTATAATAGCTTTTGAGGGACGTTTTTTGTCCCAATTAAAGAGCAATTACTTTCATAATAGAGGGAAGATTCGGGAAAACTGAATAAGCAGTTTTGTCGGCAGAAGCACCGACAGCCGTATCGGATAAAGAAAGGAGCAGGACAGATGCTGAATAAGAAAACAGTGGATGATCTTAAGGTAACAGGAAAACGCGTATTGGTAAGATGTGACTTTAACGTACCCCTTAAGGACGGCGTGATTACGGACGAAAACAGAATTACAGCGGCTTTGCCGACCATCAAAAAGCTGATTGACGAGGGCGCAAGGGTAATTCTCTGCTCACACATGGGCAAGCCCAAGGGCGAGGTAAAGCCTGAACTTTCTTTGGCTCCCGTAGCAAAAAGACTTTCCGAATTACTGGGCAAGGAGGTTGTTTTCGCAAAGGATGACAATGTAGTCGGTGAAAATGCAAAGGCGGCGGTTGCAGCAATGCAGAACGGCGATGTTGTGCTTCTGGAAAACACCCGTTACAGAAAGGAAGAAACAAAGAACGAAGAAAATTTCAGCAAGGAGCTGGCTTCTCTGGCAGATGTTTTTGTAAATGATGCCTTTGGCACAAGCCACAGAGCGCACTGCTCCACAGTTGGCGTAACCAAATTCGTGCAGGAATCCGCAGTGGGCTATCTGATGGAAAAGGAAATCGCATTCCTCGGCAATGCCGTAAATAACCCCGAAAGACCCTTTGTGGCAATTCTGGGCGGCTCCAAGGTTTCCGATAAAATCAACGTAATCAATAACCTTCTGGAAAAGGTAGATACACTGATTATCGGCGGCGGCATGGCATATACCTTCGCGGCGGCAAAGGGCGGCAAGGTTGGTAATTCCCTGCTGGAGGAGGATAAGATTCCCTATGCACTGGAAATGATGAAAAAGGCAGAGGAAAAGGGCGTGAAATTCTTAACTCCCGTGGATACGGTGATTGCAAAGGAATTTAAGAATGACACAGAATATAAAACCGTACCGACAGGAGAAATTCCTGATGGATGGATGGGTCTTGATATCGGTGAGGAAACCAGAAAGCAGTTTGCGGATGCCATCAAGGGCGCAAAAACCGTTGTATGGAACGGGCCTATGGGCGTATTTGAATTTGAAAATTTTGCAAAGGGCACAAAGGCAGTTGCAGAAGCAATGGCCTCTATCGATGCAACCACAATCATCGGCGGCGGTGATTCTGCGGCGGCAGTTAATCAGCTGGGCTATGGCGATAAAATGACACATATTTCCACAGGTGGCGGTGCATCTCTGGAATTTTTGGAGGGCAAGGAGCTGCCCGGCGTTGTTGCGGTGGATGATAAATAAGAATTTGTAATAGAATTTGTAAGAAGTAAGAAAGTGTAAGGAAAATGAAGAGAAGAAAAGCAATCGCGGCTGTGCTTGCGGCAGTGCTTTCGCTTGTTTCGGCTTCTGCGGCGTATGCAAAGGAACTTTCGGAGCAGGAAATGACAAAGCAGGAAGCGGCGGAGGTTTTGGAGCAGGAACCGACAGAGCAGGAGACAGCAGAGCCTCCGCAGGAGGATGCAGCAGAACAGCTATCTTATGGAAAGGTTGTTGATGCGGCGGAGGATGCAGAGTCGCTGGAGGGGGAATATATCCCCGTCCTGATGTACCACCATTTTGCAATTCGCAATATGGGAGTTGGCAACGGCGTTGTGACAACCACAAAGGAATTGGAGGATCATCTGCACTATTTCCAATCGCAGGGCTATAGAATCATTTCCTTAGAGGAACTGGACAGCCTGCTTACGGCGACGGAAAGGGATACCCATGCGGAAGGTCTTGGACTTGGTTTGGGAAAGAAATATCTCTGTATTACCATGGATGACGGCTATTTCAGCAATTATGATCTGGCATATCCGCTGTTCAAAAAATATCGTGTGCCTGCGTCTGTGTTTGCAGTGACGGATTATGTGACGAATCGGATTGGTATCCAGAAATTCACATGGAATCAGGCGGCAACGATGGAAAAATCGGGCTATATGAAGGTTTACAGCCATACGGCAGACCATCAGCCTGTTGTGGCAGGGGAGGAAGAGGCGTTCCTTGATTCCATGCGCAGAAGCGAGGAAACGCTGACCGAAAACCTCGGCACAAAGCATGTGAAGGCAATGGCTTACCCCAATGGGCGTTATACAGAGGCGGCACAGCAGCTTCTGGATGAGGATGGCTATGTGCTGCAGTTTACCGTGGAAAACAGCGTGATTACAAGAAAGACCAAAAGAGATGCAATTCCGCGTATCACGATTGAATCCGGCATGAGCGGTGAGGACGTGGTGCGGAAAATTGAATTAACTGCAGAAAATACATTTGCTGCGGAAGGAGAAGGAAACGAGACATGAGGAAAAAAATCGTTGCAGGCAACTGGAAAATGAATAAAACACCGAAGGAAGCGGCAGAGTTCTGTAAGCTGATGAAGGAAAAGGTCGTTTCCGATGCGGTTGAGGTTGTATTCTGTGTGCCTTTTGTGGATTTATATCCCGTTCTGGAGGAATTGAAGGGTACAGGCATCGGCGTTGGTGCGGAAAATATGCACTTTGCGGAAAGCGGCGCATATACCGGCGAGGTTTCTGCACAAATGCTGAAGGAAATGGGCGTTGGCTATGTCATTCTGGGACATTCCGAGCGCAGACAGTATTTCGGCGAAACAGATGAAATGGTCAATCAGAAGGTGAAAAAAGCTCTGGAAACAGGTGTTGTGCCGATTCTTTGCTGCGGCGAAACATTGGAGCAGAGAGAAGCAGGCATTACGATTGAATGGGTACGCATCCAGATAAAGTGCGCTTTGGCAGGCGTTTCTGCCGAGGATGCAAAGAAGGTTGTTGTTGCCTATGAGCCTATCTGGGCAATCGGCACGGGCAAAACCGCAACCTCTGTACAGGCACAGGAGGTCTGCCATGCAATTCGTACCGTTCTGGCAGAGCTGTACGGCAAGGAAACGGCAGAGGAAATCCGTATCCAGTACGGCGGCAGTGTCAACAGCAAAAATGCGGCAGAGCTGTTCGCAATGGAGGATATTGACGGCGGTCTGGTCGGCGGCGCAAGCCTGAAAGAGGAATTTGTTTCTATCGTACACTATTAAAGCATTTCCTATGCAAGCAGGCTCACCATCATACCCCTTGGGGTTCGGGGAGAGGATTCCTCGAAGAATGGAGGAAAAAATGGAGAAAAAAACAACAGTTTTGATGATTTTGGATGGCTTCGGTCTGAATGATAAAGCAGAGGGCAATGCCGTAAAGCTGGCAAAGACCCCTGTTCTGGACGGACTGATGCAGAAATATCCCTTCGTCGAGGGCTATGCCAGCGGTCTGGACGTTGGTCTGCCGGCAGGGCAGATGGGAAATTCCGAGGTTGGGCATCTGAATATGGGCGCAGGGCGTGTCGTTTATCAGGAGCTGACACGCATCACAAAGGCGATTGAGGACGGCGATTTCTTTGAAAATCCCACACTGTTGGAGGCGGTGGAGCATTGTAAGAAAAACAATTCCGCACTGCATCTGTATGGTTTGCTTTCCGACGGCGGCGTGCATAGCCACAATACCCACCTGTATGCTTTGCTGCAGCTGGCAAAAAGAAACGATTTGGAGAAGGTTTATGTGCATGTTTTTCTGGACGGCAGAGATACCCCTCCGACCTCCGGTGCGGAATATGCCGCACAGCTGGAGGAAAAAATGCGCGAAATCGGCGTAGGCAAAATTGCAACCGTAATGGGCAGATATTATGCCATGGACAGAGATAAACGCTGGGAGCGTGTGCAGGAGGCATATAACGCCATGGTGCTTGGCAGAGGAACCACTGCGACCGATGCGGTGCAGGCAATCAGGGATTCCTATGAAGCAGGCAAGACGGATGAATTTGTTCTGCCTACGGTAATTGTAAAAGAGGACGGCATGGCAACAGCGAAAATCAGTGACCATGATGCAGTGATTTTCTATAACTTCCGTCCGGACAGGGCGAGAGAAATCACACGCTCTCTCTGTGATCCCGATTTTGACGGATTCCAAAGAGAAAGTGTGCCGCAGGATTTGAAATATATCTGCTTTACAGAATATGATGTGACGATTCCCAATAAGGAGGTTGCATTCAAGCCGCAGAAGCTGAAAAATACATTAGGGGAATATATTTCCTCTCTGGGGCTGAAGCAGCTCAGAACGGCGGAAACAGAAAAATATGCACACGTTACGTTTTTCTTCAACGGCGGCGTGGAGGAACCCAATCCCAATGAGGATCGTTGGCTGGTGCCCTCTCCCAAGGTTGCAACCTATGATATGCAGCCGGAAATGAGCGCAGTTGCCGTAACCGATGGGCTGGTAAAGGCAATTCGCTCCGGAGAATATGATTTGATTATTGTAAACTACGCAAACTCTGATATGGTAGGGCATACAGGCGTGCTTTCTGCCGCAATTAAGGCGGTGGAAACGGTGGATGCCTGTGTAGGCAGAGTGGTGGATGCACTGCTTGCGGTGAATGGGCAGATGTTTATCTGCGCCGACCATGGCAACAGTGACCAGATGATTGATTATGAAACCGGACAGCCCTTTACAGCACATACCACAAACCCCGTTCCCTTCATTCTGGTGAATTATACCGACGGCGTGGGATTGCGCGAGGGCGGCAAGCTGGCGGATATTGCGCCGACGCTGCTGGATATGATGGGGCTGCCGAAGCCTGCGGAAATGACAGGCACTAGCCTTTTGACAGGCAAATAAAATTCTGGTAAGTAAATTTTGGACAACAGTATTTGTCAAAAATTAAGGAGGATAAACGAAATGAAAGGTTATTACGAAATTACAGATGTATACGCAGGAGAAATTCTGGACTCCAGAGGCAACCCTACAGTTGAGGTAGAGGTTATTCTGGATGACTGCATTCTGGGCCGTGCGGCTGTTCCCAGCGGCGCATCTACAGGTGCATTTGAAGCAGTGGAGCTGCGTGACGGCGGCGACAGATACAACGGCGTTGGCGTGCAGGATGCTGTAGATAACGTAAACGATATCATTGCAGATGCTATCATTGGTATGAATGCACTGGATCAGGTTGCAATCGATAAGGCGATGATTGCACTGGACGGCACACCCAATAAGGGCAAGCTGGGCGCAAACGCAATTCTGGGCGTTTCCATGGCAGTTGCAAAGGCAGCGGCAGAAGCACTGGATTTGCCTCTGTATCAGTATCTGGGCGGCTTTAATGCAAAGACAATGCCCGTTCCCATGATGAATATTATGAACGGCGGTAAGCACGCAGATAACACCGTAGATGTACAGGAATTCATGATTATGCCTGTTGGTGCATCCTCCTTCAAGGAAGCACTGAGAATGTGTGCAGAAATTTATCATAAGCTGAAAAAGGTGCTGAAGGATAAGGGCCTTTCTACAGCAGTTGGTGACGAAGGCGGCTTCGCACCCGACCTGCCGACAGCAGACGCTGTGATTGACCTGATTCAGGAAGCAGTTGTAGCCGCAGGCTATAAATGGGGTGAGGACATCAAGATTGCACTGGATGCTGCTGCAACAGAGCTGTATGATGAAAAGGACGGCAAATATCACTTCCCCGGCGAAAGCAAGATGCTTGGCAAGGAAATCGTAAGAACCTCCGAAGAAATGGTTGATTTCTGGAAGGCTTTGGTTGCAAAATATCCTCTGGTTTCTCTGGAGGATGGTCTGGCTGAGGAAGACTGGGCAGGCTGGCAGCTTCTGACAAAGGAACTGGGCGATCAGATTCAGCTGGTTGGCGATGACCTGTTCGTTACAAATACAGAAAGACTGCAGAAGGGCATTGACCTGAAGGCAGGCAACTCCATTCTGATTAAGGTAAACCAGATTGGTACATTGACAGAAACCTTCAATGCAATCCAGCTGGCAAACAGAAACAAGATGACAGCAGTTGTTTCTCACAGAAGTGGCGAAACAGAGGATGCAACGATTGCGGATATCGTGGTTGCTGTGAATGCAGGGCAGATTAAAACAGGCGCACCTGCAAGAACAGACCGTGTGGCAAAATATAACCAGCTGCTGAGAATTGAAGAGGAACTGGATGATGCAGCAGAATATCTGGGCGTTGATGCATTCTTCAATCTGAAATAATTAAAAATCGACACAAAGAAAACCGCTACCTATTTTCCGAGGAAAGTAGGCGGCGGTTTTTGTTATCATTCGTAGGTTTCCTCTGCGGGGGCACCCTTTCTGCCTGTCGGGGTGGTGCCGAAGCGTTTGGCGTATGCGCGCGTGAAGGAAGAATAGCTGCCGAAGCCCGAAAGGAAGCAGCTTTCTGTAGCGGAAATGCCCTGCCGAATCAGCTCTCTGGCGTGAAGCAGACGACGTTCCTGTAAATAGCCATGGATAGAATAGCCTGTTTCCTGCCGAAAAAGGCGCATCATGTGATATTTGCTGATGAAAAATTCCTCTGCCAGACGTTCAATCGGAATGTCCTCGGTCAGGTGTGCATCTATATAGTGCAGGATATCCAGAATACGGCTGTTGGTCGGCACGATGGGCTTTGCAAAGGCAGCATCGGGGTTCTGCATCCGGCGCGCAAGTGCAATCAGAAGGCGCAGAAGAAGGCCATTGCTGAGAATGACTCTGCCGTAGGCGTTGCCCTCCAATTCTTGCTCTAAGCTATCTGCCAGTGTCCAGATGGCTTCGGGATTTTCCAAATGCAGAACTGCGCCTTTTTTGCCATTGAAGATTTCCTCCAGCTGACAATCGGGCGTAGATTGCTGCTGCAAGAACTGCGGCGAGATATAGATAATGATACGCTCATACAGCACTCCCGGCTCAAATTCCGGACGATGGACACATTGACTGCCGATTAAAACCGCATCGCCGGTTTTTAAATCATACCGCTGTCCGTCTACGGTATAGCCGCCATAGCCGCTACGCAGGAGCAGCAGCTTGCAAAATTCGTGATAATGATAGTCGATATTTGTTCCGTTTTTATCCTTCAAATGAAATAAACGGAAATCATCCAAAAGATAGCCCCGTTTTTCATAATTCGTTTCCATATTATTTCTCCTCTGGTCGCACTTTTTGCAATAATCATAGCATAAAATGTATTTTATTTGCAAGTTGTGCTTCGTAAAATAATAGTAAAGAAACAGAGGTTGATAGAAAGGGGAATCGGCTATGTTAATCGTAAAAAAATTCGGCGGCACCTCCGTAGCAAACAGAGAGCGTATTTTGCATGTGGCAAAAAGATGCAAAAAGGAATATGAAAAGGGCAACGATGTGGTTGTTGTGCTTTCTGCTATGGGCGATGTGACAGACCGGCTGATTGACAAGGCAAAGGAAATCAACGAAACCCCCTCTGAGAGAGAAATGGATATGCTCTTTACGATTGGTGAGCAGATGTCCGTTGCATTGATGGCGATGGCATTGGAAGGCCTTGGTGTGCCTGCGGTTTCTCTCAATGCGTTTCAGGCGAAAATCCACACCACTTCTGTGCATGGGGATGCAAAAATTACCCATATCGAAACAGAACGGATTCGGGAGGAGCTGGCACAGAAAAAAATTGTTATTGTGACAGGCTTTCAGGGCATTGATGAAAATGATGATTATACCACACTTGGCAGAGGCGGTTCTGATACAACGGCAGTTGCTTTGGCGGCGGCATTGCAGGCAGATGCCTGTGAAATTTATACAGATGTCGATGGTGTGTATACCGCTGATCCCAGAAAGGTACCGATGGCAAGAAAGCTGGACGAAATCTCCTATGATGATATGTTGCACATGGCGTTAAATGGCGCGCAGGTGCTGCACAGCCGTTGCGTAGAACTGGCAAAAAAATTTGAAATCCCCTTGGTGGTGCGCTCCAGCATGAATGAGAGAGAAGGAACAGTGGTCAGAGAGAAAACAGTTTGCCCTTGCAGATAAAAAGCCGATAGAATTTTATGTATGAAAAAAAGCCCTTTTGCAGAGAATATCCGCAAAGGGGCTTTTTGTGTCAGGCTTTCAAAATCAAGTCATTTCAGAAGAAATCAGCCCTGATTTTTTTCAGCCATCATCTGTTCCTGCTTTTCAATCATCTTTTTTACCATATAGCCGCCTACATAACCATTCTGTGCAGATGTCAGGTCGCCGTTGTAGCCCTTTTTCAGGGGTACGCCGATTTCGTTTGCCACCTCAAATTTGAACTGCTCCATTGCCGCCCTTGCTTCGGGCACGTTGATTTTGTTGCTGTTTGTATTGTTGTTGCTCATGTTTATAACCTCCTTGTTGTTTGCTGATTTTTGTGTTTTGTATAGCTTGGTGTTGCAAGGTTAGTATGTGCGGCAGGCGGCGGTTTATGTTAGGAACATCCTGCCATGAAAATTGGCGAAAATCAGGAAGAAGCCGCAGAAAAAAGAAAATCCGTTTTTATGGATATTTTTTGTCGAAAACGTGATTGACAGAAGGATTTTTGAGGCATATCATAGATAGGAATGACAATTTTAGGAGGAAAAGAAAAATGAATGTTTTAAGCCATCTGGGTTGCGATAAAGTTTTTGATTATTTTGAAAAAATCTGCGATATCCCCCATGGAAGCTTTCACGAAAAAGCTCTGAGTGATTATATTGTTTCTTTTGCAAAGGAAAGAGGGCTTTACTGCCGTCAGGATAATAAAATGAATGTTCTGATTAAAAAGGGCGGCACAGCAGGCTATGAAAGCTCTCCTGTATTGATTATGCAGGGGCATATTGATATGGTCTGTGATAAAAACGAGGATACAGAGCATGATTTTCTGACAGAGCCCCTTGAAATTTATATTGACGGGGACGATATTAAGGCGAGAGGGACAACCCTTGGTGCGGATAATGGCATTGCGGCGGCGTATATGCTGGCACTTCTGGATGCGGAGGATATCGCACATCCGCCACTGGAATGTATTTTTACCGTCGAGGAAGAAATCGGTATGGGCGGTGCAACAGATTTTGATGCCTTTGATTTGGAAGGCAAACGCTTTTTAAATATGGATACCGAGGAGGAAGGGCATCTGATGGTAAGCTGCTGCGGCGGCAGACGGATGCGTGTGTATCTGCCGATTGAAAAAGAGAAAAAGCAGGCAGGCACAACCCTTTCCGTTCATATTCGCGGCTTGAAGGGCGGTCATTCCGGTTCGGATATTCATTTGCAGCGGGCAAGTGCGAATGTGCTTCTGGGCAGATTTCTTTTTGAGCTGCGTGAAAGAGTAGATTTTGCACTGGTAAGCGCAAATGGCGGCAATATGGATAATGCCATCTGTCGGGAAGCAGAGGCGGTTGTTGTAGTTGCGCCGGAACAGGTGCAGACCGTAGCGGCTGTGATTGAGGAAGCAGAAGCTATGTTCCGAGAGGAATATAAAGACCGCGAAAGCGATATACTGATGACAGCGGAGCAGATGCCGGAAGCAGCCGAGGTGCTGACGACAGAAACGAGAGATTATGTAATTGCATTGCTGCGGCTTCTTCCCTATGGTGTACAGACAATGGATACCAATATGGATGGATTGGTGGAAACCTCCAGTAATATCGGGATTCTGAAAACAAATGAGGATCATATTTTCATTGATAATGCAGTGCGCGGCTCTATGGAAAGCAGAAAGGATGCTATCTGCAAAAAGATTGAGGTTCTGGGCAGTCTTTGCGGTGCAAAGGTGGTCGGCGTGCATGATTACCCCGGCTGGCAGTATAACCCCAATTCTGAGATGCTGCGCATCTTCAAGGAGGTCTGGGTGGAAAAATTCGGCGAGGAACCCAAGGTGGTTGCCATCCATGCAGGTCTGGAATGTGGGCTGTTTGCGAAAAAAATCCCCGGTCTGGATCTGATTTCTCTGGGACCTAATATGTACGATGTGCATACACCCGATGAAAGACTCAGTATTTCCTCTACCATCCGTATCTGGGAATATCTGAAGCTGGTTCTGGCAAGGCTGAAATAAGAAAATCAAAAAAATTCGTGCGAAAGAGGGCGGCGTATGCGGCTTCCGTGGAATAGAAAATACATGGAAATCGGTTTTCACGTCATTCTTACCGTTTTGCTTCTGGTGGGGATGATTGCACTGCTGTTGCGGCTCTCTGTGGCGAAAAATGTCATATTACAGACGGCGGGGACATTCCTCGCCGTTTTTGCGCCCGTTTTCTGGGCGTTTTTCTTTACACTGCTGCTTGAACCGCTGACTGCATTCTGGCAGAGGTTTTATGAAAAGCGGTGTACATTATATCACCGCAGCCGCATCCGAAACCGCAAGGCAGGCGCAACGCTGACATATCTTTCCATCGGGCTGATTCTCTTTCTGATAGGCGGTTTTCTGGCAAGAAAAATCGGACAAACGAATCTGTCTGCCCTGACGGAGCAGATTGGTGACTATATTCGACAGGCAGGAGACATGCTTGTGCTTCTGAATTTGAAGCTGGCGGAAATGGGAATTCTCCGGAATGCGGAGTGGATTTTTTCTCGGTGGATAGAGCAGGCGACGCGTTGGATGCAGGAGAGGATGCTATGGCTGGCGGATGTGATTCCGAATATCGGCGGCAGTCTGCTGGACGTTCTGCTTGGGGCAGTGGTAGCGTTTTATCTCCTGATGGAGAAGGAAAAAATTCGTGGGATTGCGGGCGAATTGAGCAGGGTTCTTCTGGGAGAAAAAATCACGAAACACGCAAAAAATCTTTTTCATGAGGTGTATACGGTTTTTGCGGGCTACCTCAGTGGGCAGCTTCTGGATGCGTCTGTTATGGCGGTGTTGTTTTCGGCGGCGTTTACGATTGTCGGTCTGCCGCATGGAATTCTGATTGGTCTGGTTTCCGGCTTTTCTAATCTGATTCCGTATTTTGGGGCGGTGATGGCGTTTTTCCTGGCGGTGCTTGCAGGACTTTTCAGCGGCGCGCCCATGAAGGCGGTCTATGCGTCTGTGCTGATTCTTCTCTTACAGCAGGTGGACAGCATTTTCATTGTGCCGAAGGCGGTCGGGCAGAAATTGGAGTTGCATCCCGTTCTGGTTCTGCTTTCTCTGGCGGCTTTTGGGCGGATGTTCGGCTTCTGGGGGCTGCTGTTTGCGGTTCCCTTGGGTGCGCTTTGCAAAAATTTTGTGCTTTGGTGCTATCGCAGAAAAAAATCTGACATTTGTCAATAATTCCACGGAAAACTACTTTTTTTTATGACGATTTTGTTGTATAATGCGATAAGGTTAGAAAAGTAATAAAATGAGTTTTGAGCATATACTGTGCCCTGCCTTCAGCAAAAGCGGGATGCAGGGAAAGAGATAGAAAGGTGGTTACGCGTATGAGAGGTATCGTACATGAAGTAAAAGGCGATCTGGCAATGGTAAAAATTCAGAGAAAAGAAGCCTGCGGGGAATGCAGAGCTTGCTTTTCCGGCATGATGAAAACGGAAATGGATATCGAAGCAAAAAATCTCTGCGATGCAGAGGAAGGCGATTGGGTGGAGCTGGAGCTGCAGGAAAACGCATTTTTTAATGCAGTAATCGTGATGTATGGACTGCCCTTTATCGGCTTTATCGTAGGCATTGTGCTGGGGTATTTTGGTGTGCCGAAGCTGATTCCGAATATTTCTCCTGTTTTGCCTTCTCTGGTTCTGGGCGTGCTGGGTATTGTTCTTGCAATGCTTTGGATTCACAGCCAGAATCACCGTTGGGAAAGCGGCAAATATCGCCCTCTGGCAACAAAGATTGTGGAGGAAGATGAGCCAGAAATGTGCGGCGCATAAACACGAGAAAAAGAGATGCTCTATTAGGTGTGTCCCAATAAGAAAACATGAAGAAAATGAAATAGCTGAAAGACTGCGGATACAAGGAAGTTTCCCGCAGGCATCCTTTGACTTAGGCTGTCAAGGGGAACTGACGCAGTAGCCGTAGCTTTCAGCATTTCAGAATTTATGGTTTCTTATCTGGGCGCACCTTTCAGGGCATCTTTTTTTATGTCTTGTGGCTTTACAGTCACACTTTGTCCCGTTTTTCATAATATATAGAAAAAAGGGGGCGAGGGGAATGCTGAAGGAACGCATCCGCACAGATTGCGGCAACGGGGATAACTGCTCACAGGTGATTCTGCGCGCAGTGGCAGAGGAATATGGCATTTCCCTGTCGGAGGAGCTGTTCTGCGCCTGCCGCGGCATCCATGGCGGCTTTGGCATCAATGGGATGTGCAGTGGGATTGTTGCAGGGGTGATGGCGCTTGGGCTTTTGTGCGAGGAGGAGGAGTTGAAGCTGAAACGGATTCTGTTTCTTCTTCGGGTACAGAATCGATTCGGCAGTCTGGATTGCTGCACGCTTTCGGCTCTGGGCGCGGATTGCAGCGGCGTTTTGGAGGAAATCGGGGGAATTTTACAGGAGGTGATAGAAGAATAAAGGGCAGAAAGCAAAGTCAGCTTCTTCCTGGTTTCTTATTGGAACACATGCAAGGATAGTATTGCTTTTTATTCTTTACACAGAGGCGAAAGCCTATATTTTTTTGCAGATGCAATCGTATTTTTGAAGCTTCTGTGTTACAATGATTCTCACGGAGGGATTACCATGAAACTGATTGCACCTGAGTATTATACAAAATTTCACTGTATTGCCGATAAATGCAGGCACAGCTGTTGTGTCGGCTGGGAGATTGCGATAGATCCCGATAAGCTTGTGTATTATCGCAGTATTGAGGGAGAGTTTGGCGCTCGCCTGCAAAAGGGCATTGCGGAAGCGGATGATGCGGCGCAGTTTATCTTAGATGATGAGGAGCGCTGTCCCTTTCTGAACCGAACAGGCTTATGCGATATGATTACGGCTTTGGGGGAGGATGCGCTTTGTCAGATTTGCCGCGACCATCCCCGTTTTCGTAATTTTTACGCCGACCGAACGGAAATCGGCTTGGGGCTTTGCTGTGAAGCAGCAGGAGAACTGATTTTGTCGCAGCAGGAGAAGCTGACGCTTATCACACTTGAGGATGACGGCGCGGCAGATTTGCCGGATATTGCAGACGAATCCCTGCTTGCGTGGCGGGAGGAGCTCTTTGCTCTTGCGCAGGACAGAAGCAAGCCAATCGAACTGCGCGCCGCGGAAATTTTGCAGACGGCGGGGCGGACGCTTTCCCATCATTCGTGGGCAGAATGGGCGGAGATTTATCTGGAGTTGGAGCGTTTGGAGCCAAGCTGGACAGACCGCCTTCTGGAGCTGAAGGAAACCGATTTGACGGGGATTTCCCTGCCGGATGCGATGGTGTGGGAGCCTGCGTTGGAGCAGCTTCTGGTGTATTTTCTCTATCGGCAGATGCCCCTTGCGCTGGATGATGGAGAATATGAGGGAAGAGCCGCCTTTGCTGTGCTGAGCTTTGCCATGATTCGCAGGCTTTTATTGGTGCATATTGCATTGCACGGCAGCGTTGTTTTGGCGGATTTGATTGAAATTGCAAGGCAATATTCCGCAGAAATCGAATATTCGGATGAAAATGTTGAAATTTTGTTATACAGAATACAGGAAGTATTGTAAAGAAAGTCGTCTTTTGGCGGCTTTTTTTGCGTTTTCGATGTACAGATGTAGAGAATTGTCGGGTTTTGTTTGCAGGGCGAGGACTTTTCATGCTATAATATTACCTATTATACTTTATTAAAGAGGCGCTTTATTTTGTGATTTTGCAAAGTGATTCTCGAAACGGAAAAAGAGGAGGAAAGGAAAGAAAAATGAGTTCCAAAGACTGTAGCGTAAACAACATTTATCAATTAGAGGGCAGGGTGCCTTTGCTGAAAGCCATTCCCTTTGGCTTACAGCATATTCTGGCAATGTTCGTTGCCAATCTGACCCCGATTACTATTATTGCGGCGGCAGGAGGGCTTTCTCAGGCGGAGATTGCAGTGCTTCTGCAAAATGCAATGTTTATTGCCGGGATTGCAACGCTGATTCAGCTGTATCCCGTCTGGAAGGTCGGATCGGGTCTGCCAATCGTTATGGGGGTCAGCTTCACCTTTGTAACGGTTTTATGTACGGTTGCGTCTAATTATGGGTATCCCTCGGTTGTCGGGGCGGTGCTTGTCGGCGGTCTTTTTGAAGGCACACTGGGGCTTCTGGCAAAATATTGGAGAAAGCTGATTGCACCTGTGGTTGCGGCATCTGTTGTTATTGCAATCGGGATGTCCCTGTTTTCTGTTGGTGCAAGATCCTTTGGCGGCGGTTATGCAGAGGATTTTGGCTCTGCGCAGAATCTTCTGTTGGGGACAATTACGCTTGTGGTCTGTCTTGGCTGGAACTGCTTTGCAAAGGGTTATCTGAAGCAGCTTTCCGTTCTGGTGGGACTGCTTGTGGGCTATGTAGTGGCAATCCTTATGGGGAAGGTGGATTTGTCCGTTATTTTTGCAGGCGGCTTTGTCTCCCTGCCAAAGCTGATACCCTATAAGCCGGAATTCCATGCAGGTGCGATTCTTTCCGTCTGTATTATTTTTCTGGTTTCCGCAGCGGAAACGATTGGGGATACCACAGCCATGGTTGCGACAGGGCTGAACAGAGAAATCGAGAGCAAGGAAATTTCCGGCTCTCTGGCGTGTGATGGCTATGCGTCCTCGTTGTCCTCTTTGGTTGGCTGCCCTCCTGTGACATCCTTTTCCCAGAACGTCGGGCTGCTGGCAATGACGAAGGTAGTCAATAAATTTACGATTATGACAGGTGCAGGCTGCATGATTCTGGCAGGGCTTCTGCCGCCTGTCGGGAACTTTTTCGCATCTCTGCCCGAATCTGTTCTGGGTGGCTGCACCATCATGATGTTTGGTACGATTATGACAAGTGGGATGCAGATGCTTGCAAAGGCAGGCTTTAATCAGAGAAACGTGACCATTGCCGCATTGTCTTTGGCAGTCGGCGTTGGCTTTACGGCTGCAAGCGAAATTGATTTGTGGCATATTTTCCCCGAAATTGTGCAGTCTGTATTTTCCGCAAACGTGGTAGCGGTGGCATTTGTAGTGTCTATCATTCTGAATCTGGTTTTGCCGAAAAATATGGATGTGGATAAAATTTCGGAATAAGCAATCAAACAACAACATCGATGGAGGATGGAGCATCGGTGATAAAAAAGAGAAGGAATTTAGAGAACAAGAGGAAGAAGAAAGAAAAAGGAGGAGCTTATGAGTCGTTTATCTATTGAAACGCCAGGACGCGCCCAAAATGTCTTAGATGGTCTGCATCGGGATATGGAGCGCCGCATTGGTGCCAGTGCCTACGGACTGTGTCCGGTGGATATGTCTTTGAATTACCTGCGGCTGTGCCATGCGCAGACCTGTGGGAAATGTGTGCCCTGCCGCATTGGTCTGGGACAGTTGGAGGTGCTGATCGAGCAGGTGCTTGACCGTACCGCAACCATGGAAACCATTAACATAATTGAGCGTACCGCAAAGGTGATTGCCGATTCCGCAGGCTGTGCGATTGGCTATGAAGCGGCACACATGGTTTTGAAGGGGATTCGCGGCTTCCGCGAGGATTATGAGGAGCATGTGCAGCATGGACGCTGTATCTCTGTGCTGAGCTATCCCGTTCCCTGTGTTTCCGCCTGTCCTGCGCATGTGGATGTACCCGGCTATGTGGCGCTGGTGAATGAGGGCAGATATGAAGAAGCAGTGAAGCTGATTCGGAAGGACAACCCCTTCCCATCCGCCTGTGCGTATGTCTGCGAGCATCCCTGTGAAGCACACTGTCGCCGCGCGATGGTGGATGATGCTATCAATATCTGTGGTCTGAAACGCTTTGCAGTGGATCATGCAAAGGCAGAGCCTGCGAAAATCCTGTATGAGAAAACAGGCAAAACCGTCGGCATTATCGGCGGTGGCCCCGGCGGACTGACGGCGGCGTATTATCTGGCACAGATGGGGCATCAGGTAACTGTATATGAGCAGCGTCCCAAGCTGGGCGGTATGCTTCGCTATGGTATCCCCGATTATCGTCTGCCGCAGGAGGTTCTGGAGCGCGATATCGAACATATTCTGACAACAGGCATTAACGTGATTACGGATGTTTCCATCGGCAGAGATGTGACAATGGAGGATATCCAGAAAAGCTATGATGCAGTTTATATTTCCATTGGCGCGCATAATGATAAAAAGATTGGCATTGAAGGCGAGGACGCAGAAAATGTTGTCAGTGCGGTCAGCCTGCTGCGCCGCATTGATGAAGGCAATGCGCCCGATTTCACGGGTAAGAGAATCTGCGTTATCGGCGGCGGCAATGTTTCTATGGATGCCACCAGAACGGCAAAACGTCTGGGAGCGGAAAGCGTCACCTGTGTATACCGTCGCCGTGTGGATGATATGACCGCGCTGGCGGAGGAAATCGAAGAAGCAATGGCAGAGGGCTGTCAGATTTTACCCCTGCAGGCACCTGCACGCATCGAAAAGGATGCAGAGGGCAAGGTTGCGGCGCTGTGGACAGTTCCGCAGATTATCGGGCCTTACGGCAAGGATGGCAGACCCAAGCCCATTCCTGCGGATGTACCCGAATTCCGTATCGCATGTGATTATGTGATTGTTGCCATCGGGCAGGCGATAGACGCGCGTCCCTTTGAAGCCATCGGCATTAAGACCTTTAAGGGCATGATTCAGGCGGAGGATACCAGCTCTGTTGCGGATGTGGATAACGTATTCGCCGGCGGTGACGCGGTTTCCGGCCCTGCTACGGTCATTCGTGCCGTTGCGGCAGGGGAGGGTGCGGCAGCGGATATTGATGCCTGCCTTGGCTTTGAGCATAAGATTAAGACGGACGTTGTGGTTCCTCCGGCGCATCTGACAAATGCACCTCCCTGTGGGCGTGTAAACTTGAAAAGCCACTGCACACCGGACTGCAAGGGCAACTTTGATCTGGTTGTGGAAGGCATGAGCAGAAAAGAGGCGGATCAGGAATCCGAACGCTGCCTGCGTTGTGATTACTTCGGCTTTGGCAGCTTCAGAGGAGGGAGGACAGGAGAATGGTAAGAATAACGATTGATGGACAGCTTGCGCAGGTGCCGGCAGGAACGACGATTATGGAGGCGGCGAAGGCGGTCAATGTAAAAATCCCTCATCTTTGCTACCTGAAGGGAATCAATGAAATTTCCGCCTGCCGTATCTGCTGTGTGGAAATTGAGGGCGAGCGCGCGATGGTTGCGGCCTGTAGTAACCCTGTAAAGGATGGCATGGTGGTGTATACGAATTCCCCTCGTGCCAGAATGACACGCCGCACAAATGTAGAACTGATTTTGTCTCAGCATGACTGCAAATGTGCTACCTGTGTACGCAGCGGCAACTGTCAGCTGCAGGAGGTTGCGAATGATCTGGGTATCCTTGAGCTTCCCTTTGAGACACAGCTGCAGAAGGGGCTGCGCAGTGCGTGGACAAAAACATTTCCGCTCTATCGGGATGTGAATAAATGTATCAAATGTATGCGCTGCATCCAGATTTGCGATAAGGTGCAGACGCTGAATATCTGGGATTTGGCAGGGACAGGCAGCCGCACAACGGTGGATGTTTCGGGCAACCGTGTCATCAAGGATTCCGATTGTGCGCTTTGCGGTCAGTGCATCACGCATTGCCCGACAGGCGGCTTAAGAGAAAGAGATGACACCGCAAAGGCAAGAGCGGCTCTGGCAGATAAAGAAAAAATTACGGTCGTACAGGTTGCGCCTGCGGTGCGTACCGCTTGGGGCGAGTATTTCGGGCTGAAACGGGAAGAAGCGACCATGGAGCGCATGGCAGGCGCACTGCACCGCCTTGGATTCGATTATGTATATGATACAAACTTTGCGGCAGACCTGACGATTATGGAGGAAGGCAATGAATTTCTGCATCGGCTGAAAAGCGGCGCATTGGTACGTTGGCCCATGTTCACAAGCTGCTGTCCCGGTTGGGTGCGTTTCCTGAAAGGGCAGTATCCTGAATTGACAAATCAGCTTTCTACGGCAAAATCTCCCCAGCAGATGTTCGGCGCGGTTGCGAAAACATGGCTGGCGAAGAAGCTGGATGTGGCACCCGAAAAAATCTGCTGTGTTTCCATCATGCCCTGCGTAGCGAAGAAAGCGGAAGCAGATTTGCCGACCATGCGTGCCGAAAGCGGTGCGGATGTGGATATCGTGCTGACAACAAGGGAGCTGGTGCGTATGATGCGTGCAGACCATCTGGACCCGCATTTCATCGAGGAGGAGGCACTGGATTCCCCTATGGGAACACATACCGGTGCAGGCGTGATCTTCGGTGCAACCGGCGGCGTTATGGAAGCGGCTCTTCGTACCGTGTACGAAATCGTTACCGGAAAAACGCTTGAAAAGCTCGATTTCGAAGCTGTTCGCGGCGTAGAGGGAATAAAGGAAGCTACAGTTGATCTGGCAGGCAAAACCATTAAGGTTGCCGCCGTAAACACTCTTTC
>OKXB01001804.1_pt1 | contig 19412 bp, 21 predicted proteins | sample 1601731 | NCBI WGS metagenome assembly OKXB01 (sample SAMN04414077, study PRJEB24778) | human gut metagenome | material: faecal | host: Homo sapiens | reverse complement strand
GTCAGAACTATTACGTCTTAAACGGTTTTTATTGCTGTGAAGATTGCCTTGATATCCATTTCAAATTTACAGATGAGCTTCCCGATTATGAAGCCGAAAAAGCAGACCGAGAATATCACGATTTAAAGGAGTAATAAGCATGAATGAAACAAAATCAGTATTTGAGACGCTGTTTGAAGTTAATGTGAACGGCCACGTCGAAAAGAAAAATGGCCTATCGTACTTGTCTTGGCCGTATGCCTGGGCGGAGGTGAAAAAGCGCTTTCCAGACGCAAATTACAAAGTTTACGAAATGGAAAACGGCTGCATTTATTTTACTGACGGCAAAACTTGTTGGGTAAAAACTGGAATTGAAATCGCTGGTCTTGAGCACATAGAGTACTTGCCGATAATGGACTATAAAAATAAGTCTATTAGCCTTGAGAATGTTACGAGCTTTGATGTAAACAAATCGATTCAACGAAGCTTAACAAAGGCGTTAGCTCGGCATGGGTTGGGACTTTATTTATATGCTGGTGAAGATTTGCCGGAAATTGAAGTCGAAAAAATTAGCGCCAAAGATGCAAAAATTCTTCAGAATGTGGTAAGGAACTTTGACGAGCCTGATAAATTGTACGCTATGCTTTTGAAAAGATATAACGTAAGCAGTTTTAAAGAGCTGACGGTTAAACAGCGAGTTGAAATTTTAGAAGGACTCAATGGTTTGCGAGCTCGCGCTGCCAGTGGCAGAAATAGCGAGCACGACAAACAGGAAAAGGCACAGAGTAATGTGAACGGGAGTAAGCAGAACGACAATGCCTTTGGCCGGGAACTATCAAGAAAGAAGGAGGCGCAAGATGGAGATAAAATTCACAGTTCCGGGGCCACCGAAAGGTAAACAGCGACCTCGAATATGTGAGGTTAATGGTCACAGTGTAGCTTATACACCAAAGCAAACAATCGAATACGAAAGACTCGTAAGGGCAAGTTATACAGCCGTTTCTAAAGCGAAATTCGAAAGGAATTTACCGCTAGAAATCAGTATACTTGCCCTTTTCCCTATTCCGAAATACGTCAGCCGGAAAACAAAAGAGCTGATGCTAAATGGCCGTCTTTTTCCGACTAAAAAGCCTGACGCAGATAACATTATCAAAGTTATTTTAGACGCGTTAAATGGCCTTGCTTATCGAGATGACGTGCAGATTTGCAGGGTTTATTTCGAGAAAATGTATACCGAAATTCCGGAAACAAAAGTTTTAATAAAAAATTATGAGGTGGATTGAACTATGAAAACAACAAAGATTTATGACAACGAAAAAGAAGTTTACAGCGGCAATTGCTACGTCAATACGGTGATTTTCAGAGGTAGAATTTACGATGAATTTAAAAAAGTTGGCCAAGACGGAATAAAGTTCTCGCTACAACTTAGCAACGGAAAAGAGCGCGTGGTCGCGCCGACCGAGTCGCGTACGAAGTTTGGTGAAAATAACAATCCAAGTTGCTCGCGATTTTATTCTTACGAGGAAAAAAGCTTACAACGGTGGCGGAAGCCAACATTCGCTGATTGTACTGCATTTGGAGGGATTGCAACGCGCATTTTAAACGAGTACAAGCCCAAAGATGAAATTTGGTTAATTGCAAAATATTACTCAAAACAGCAAGACGGCAAGTATTATAAAGGTTTTATTGTGCGCGAAGTAATCAGTGAGCAAGAGATAAAACAAGCTAGCGAGTCAGTATTTGACGATTTGCCATTTTAGGGGGAAGTTTTATGACATCAGATAATAAAAAATCATATTATGCTGTGATTCCGGCGACTGTGAGGTATGACAACAGTGTTGTTCCGGGTGCCAAGCTTCTTTACGGTGAAATAACGGCATTGTGTAACGAAAAAGGCTACTGCTGGGCGACGAATGACTATTTCAGTCGCCTTTATTCTGTCAGTAAACGGACAATTTCAACATGGATTAAGTCGCTTTGTGATGCTGGACATATTTCAGCAGAGTTTGTTATGGATAAGAACACTCATAAAGTGAAGTTGAGATGCCTGAAGGTGGTGGAAGAAAATTTCGTGACCCTCACGAAGGAAAGTTCCAGACCCTCACGAAGTAAACTTCACGAACCCCATGAAGAAAACTTCGCAGAGAATAATACAAAGAATATTACAATTAATAATACATTGAATAATATATCTTCGTCGCAGATTTTTGAAAAATCCAAAATCAACGACGAGACGAATGAGAAAAAGAAAGTCTTTGAAGCAGATAGTGAGCCCTATTTGCTGGCTAAGTTCTTGGAAGGCTGTATCGTAGAAAATAATCCGAAGTTTCCGCAAAGCGAGAATCAACGCCAGCGATGGGCGAAAGACATTGACCTAATGATTCGCAGAGACAAAATTGCTGCTGATGACATTGCTGCAGTAATAGAATGGAGCCAGAATGATAACTTCTGGCGCAGCAACATTCTATCGGGCAAGAAAGTACGAGAGAAGTACCAGCAGCTGGTAATGAAAATGAAGAGCAAAAGGTGAGACGGGTGACCCCGCTGGACAATTCGCGTACGAAGCTCAATTGAAAAATTTAAATTATCGCACGCGAATAAAACTTAGTTGAGTTTGGAGATAAAAATGAAAATACAGGATGAAGTAGCCAAAAGCGCTGAGATGTGCGTTATAGGCTCAATTTTAGTTGATGCAAAAGCTCTGGTAAATGTCATGCAGACATTAAAGCCAGAGCATTTCTATTTTGACGAGCTGAAAGCTGCGTACCAAGCAAGTTGGGAGCTATCAAGCGAAGGAAAAAGTATCGATTTTGTATCCGTCTTGAAGAAGCTTGTGGCAAAAGGCTTTTACGATGAAAAACAAGCTAAGCAGATGCTTTTAGAGTGTGCTGACTTGGTTCCGTCTATCAGCCAAGCGGAGGCTTATGCAAAGACTGTTGTTGATAGCTTTAAGGCTAGAAAGCTTCAAGAAATCGGTACTCGCTTAGCTTTTGATGGAGTATTTGCCGATAACGTAAACGAAGTCGCAGATGAAATTATGAGCGAGTTATACGAGGTGGTTTCAGGACAACACAAAAAGCAATTGAAAACTGTTGGCGATATCGGAACACAGATTTTTGAGGGCTACAGCAACGATGGACAAGACTTAGAAAATCGCTCACACACTGGATTTTCGCGGCTGGATGAGATTCTAAAGGGGATGTCTGCTGGAAATTTAATAATTCTCGCGGCAAGACCAAAACTTGGAAAAACGGCCTTTGCCCTTTCAATTGCCGAGAATATCGCGAAATCTGGCAAGACGGTTGCGTTTTATTCGCTAGAGATGGAAAGTTCAGAGATTTACGAACGGCTGCTCTCTAAACGGTCAAAAATCCCCATGAACACGCTAATTGACCGGCGCTTTAAAGATAAGCGCCGACCTCAAAAAGTACGTGCTGAGGAAATTAACAAGATTGCCGAGTCTATCGATGAAATCTACAGTCTGCCGATAAAAATCAATGACAATCCGGCTTGCACGGTCAATGATGTTCGGTTAGAGTCAAGGTTAGTTAAGGATTTAGGACTGATTGTGATTGATTACTTGCAGCTGATGCGAAGCACAAAAAGGTTTGAAAACCGAAATTTGGAAGTTGGTTCTATTTGCCGAGAACTTAAGTGTTTAGCTTCGGAGCTTGGAGTTCCGATTTTGTGCTTATCGCAGCTAAATCGAACAAGTGACGAAAGTACTCGGCCAAGCCCATCTGAGCTTCGTGATAGCGGTTCTATCGAGCAGGACGCCAACAAGGTCATTTTGATGTGGAGTATCGAGAAAAATTTGAATGAGCGAGGCTTGGTGGAAAGTAAAACCATTGGAGTTGACGTGGCTTTGAATCGGCGTGGCACAACAGGTGTCACGCTGTTTAATTTCAACGGAAATTACATGAAATTTACGGAGCTTGACCGCAAATATGAGGAGCCGAAACCGAAGAAAACTTGGAGGTAATTGTTATGGACATCAAGTTAGTAAAGTCTTTGCTGGGAAAGACTGTCTATTACGATACTGGACAGATAAATTTTGATGGTTGTAGCATAAAAGATTTTATTTTCACAGCGTGCATTTTGAGAAAAAAGAAAAATGGACCGCTATATTATCAGGCTGAGCTAATGGACACAGCGGGCAAAAACTCGGTGATAATTGTTCCGCTTGAAAAAGTATTGACTAAAAGTGAAGTGTGAGGTGAAGAGTTTTGACGAAAAAAGACCAGCGTGACGCTGGACCCAAGTTCGCGCCAATATGTGCAGAAAAACCTAAGAATTCCGAACGCGCAATGACTTCGCGTGAGCTGAAAAATTTGTACTACCTAAAAAAAGAAATCAAGCAACAACAGCGACGTATTGCCGAGTTAGAAGCTGCCGCGACTAATTGTTCAACAAAGATTACTGGCTTACCGAGCGGTAAAGGCAGCTCTGACAAAATCGGTAATTATGCCGCTCAAATTGCTGATTTAAAAGCATTATTAGACCTGAACTTGAAGAAATGTTTTTATGAGTTTAATCGCTTAAATCGCTACATCGAGGAGGTGGAAGAGCCTTTGATAAAGCAAATTATGATTTATCGCTTTGAGCACCAAATGAGTTGGATGCAGATTGAGAAGGCGATGGGCGGGAAAAATCGTGCGGAAAGTCTTCGGAAAAAACTTTACCGGTATTTGAAGAAAAAATAAAGTTGTCCCGATTTGTCCCGGTATTATGTGGTAGAATAGTATTATGGAATAATATTCCATGGTCTTTCTCGTAGGGAGCGCTTTAGCGAAGGTGCTCCCATTAAATTTTTCTGAAAAAATAAAAAGTTGTCCCGATTTGTCCCGGTTTAGTGTGATAAAATGGTATTGTGAAAAGTTTTTTCACAGCATTTCTCCTCGGAGCGTCTGAACACAGGCGCTCTGCTTTTATTTAAAAATGGAGGCGATGTTAATTCAGAAATCATGCAAATACTGTGGAAGAATCCACGCTGAAGGATATATTTGCAGTAAGAAGCCGCTTAAGCGTAAGAAAATCGATGATGCAGTGAGGTTCAGGAATAGCTCGGAATGGAATAGGAAACGGCTTGAAATTAGAGCGCGAGACAATTATTTATGTCAGATATGTATTCGAGAGTTGTATGGCACTCGGCGCAAATACAACTGTGAGGACTTGCAAGTTCATCATGTTGTGCCTATTAACGAGAATGAAACGCTGCGTCTAGATAATAGCAATTTGATTACGCTGTGTTCGATGCACCATGCGATGTGCGATAGAGGTGAGATACCGTATGATGAAGTCAAAGAGATAATAAAACAGCAAGAACAAAGCCCCCCAGCTGTTAACTAAAAAAGCCAAAGAACGGCTCTACACCGACACCCCTCCTAAATTTACACCGAATAAGCTAATCGTGAATTTTTTGGAGCAGGTGGCCCAGCATGACACATCGCGAGCCAGGCTTAAACGGCGATATTAAGCCGTTTTGCTCGTGAATGAGCCTAATTACTATTGACATTCAAAGGAGGAAAAACACACATTGAAGATAGAAAAAATAAGCATAAATGAGATTAAATCCTATGAAAATAATGCAAAACTTCATCTAATTTAAATTGCATCTGCAAGAGGTGCTAAATTAAGTTTGACAAAGATGATGTCGGTACTATCGACGCCATCGATAGCTTGGGTAGAAGCCCCAAATGACATTTATTAAAAAGGAGAGTACTCGCAGGATTAAATTAACAAATAAAGGTAAAGATTAAAAACGAAAATGGAGAATTGCTGATTGGAATCCATGAAGCAGCGATTAGTTTAGAGAAAAAACGTGAGGGCACATACGGAGGTTTTACGGTAGGAGAATTTTCCGAGCGTGGGTTTACGAAAACTAATGGCATAAATATGAAGAAAATACTCAGATAAATTCGGGAGCGATTGCTACAAATACGCACGCAAATCGATTACCAGCTGTTCCTCAATATTTATGAGCCGCTTTGTAATGTCTTTTGCCTTTTCTGATGCCGCTTTATATTGATTCAAGTAGCGATTCAATGATTTTACGCCCATGTTGCAGCCGTCCGTAATCAAATCTGCGATAGTTTTGTCGGAATCTTTTATCGCGAGCTGCATATTTATTTTCATCCATGACATACCCTTCGCCATAGGATTCGGCTCTTTGCCGCCGTCATGGTACTCATTTAAAAGGTCATGCGTTTCGTTACCTAAATCTTCATGCTCTTGTTTGCATTCAGAGAGCCGTTTTTCAAGATTGCTATCACGAACATGTCCCAGCACGTCATCTAGTGAGCTGACGCCCATTTTGACGCCGGCATTGCATTCACGCAAAAGCTTGATAGTATCGTCGTTAATCATAAAAATTCATCTCCTAAAAAATTGAGTTAATACATATATTTTGCGCAGTTTATGGCATTTTATAGAGGGTTACGTTTGAATTTTTGAGAAAATCTTTTAAAAATTAACCTAAGAGCATGTAAGTTTGTATACCAAAACAGAACTACCAAAATGGCTAAGTGCTTGGTGTTTTCTGACTGAAATGAGAGTTATTTTGAAAATTTTTCCACAAAACATAGAACTTTTGCAACACCGAATTTAAAGCAAAAATAAAGTTCCAAAGCTGAAATATTCTTGACATTTTACAGAAGGGTGCTTTTAAATATTTGAGAAAATTTTCCCAAAAGAGCTTTTAGCTTGCAACAATATTAAAAAAGTACCACATTCTCAGCATTTTATCGCCGGTTTCCGCATGCATTTCTTAGGGGTGATAATTTTGAAAATAAACTGGAAAACACTCATATTTTTCGTCGCGATACCGCTTTTGGTGGGCGGAGTTGCAAGCTTAATTTCACGAGAAAGCATGGCGATGTTTGATTTGCTAGATAAACCGCCGCTATCTCCGCCAGGGTGGCTGTTTCCGTTGGTTTGGACGATTCTTTACACACTTATGGGGCTGGCGTCGTACCTGGTTTTCACGTCGCAAAAAGACCAAGACGAAATCAAACTTGCACTTCAAATTTACACGTTGCAATTGGCATTCAATTTTTTCTGGACGATTTTATTTTTCAATGTTGAGTTATATTTTTTCGCATTTTTCTGGTTGCTTGCGCTTTTGGCTCTGATAATCTTAACGACGATTTTATTCTACAAAATCTCAAAACCTGCGGCATACCTGATGATTCCATACATAATTTGGGTAACTTTCGCGGCGTACTTAAATTTGGGCATAGCGTTACTCAATTGAAAAAGTCAAGTGTGGCGGCCTCTACACGAAAAGCTAAACAGAACGAGCAGAATAAACGTTTGGGCGAGCTCGGACTTTCCTAAAAGATTACCGTTCCGGAGGGCCGCACGAACCTTTTTCTGTGTGCACAGAATTTTGACTTTTCACTAGAAGCCCGTTGTAGCTGGTTCCTGCGGGATTGAAACTTAAAAATTCCTTAAAATCAAAGGCGCGAAGTTTCCTGCGGGGCCACCCGCCGTGACTTGTCCAGTGCGGTTACGTACTCGTTACAAAAAATGAACATATAGTCAAACAACTTGAAAAACTTATTATAGAGTGTTCTCAAAATGCCTGTAAATTTCATATGTTCATTTTTTTGTAACGAAAAAAACGAACCAAAAAACATTCCGAGAGGATTTCGATTCCTCTCGGACTCTCCTAAACGACCAGCGTACCGCTGGACCACACGGATTTTTTTCTGCGTGCTTATAGTAGAATAACTTGAAAAAACTTATATGGAGTGTTTTCAAAAGACCTGCGATGCGGCTGGATTTTACTCAAATGTCGGATATAGTCAAACAACTTGAGAAGCCTCATATATAGCATTCTCCAAACACCTACAAAGAGTAATAATTCTATGTAAATACCGTGTTTTGTTTTTAAAGTTGTTTGACTATATTATCGATGAAATAAAAAAGCTAAACCATTTATTTGTTTGAATTTTATATGAACACGCTCTAGCATTAGTAATTTTGACTTTAAAATTTTGCTAATTTAGAATATTCCTTTGCGCAATTATTAAAACTAAGTTCATGTTTTACCTTAACTTTGGTATTTAAATAGGGGAAAATTTCATTAAATTATTGACAAATCCCTTAATATATGTTTCAATTTAAGGGGAAGGACGGTGATTAAGGGAATGCGAACGTTTAATTATTTAGCTATTAAAGAGCAAAAATGGGACTCGGAAATACTTGGTTATGTTGCGGCAATTTATAAAGAGGCAGGCAAACAGGAGTTTTACTTAAAACAGCGTCCGGAAGAACTCGAAAAACTCGTCAGTATCGCAAAAGTACAAAGTACCGAAGCGTCCAATGCGATTGAAGGTATCATTACAACAAACACTAGAATAAAACAGCTTGTAGAAGAAAAGACAACGCCGAAAAATCGCGATGAACAGGAAATTGCGGGATATCGGGACGCGCTAAATATCATTCACGAGAGCTTTGATGCGATTCCGATTTCGCGCAATTACATTCTTCAGCTTCACAAAATTATGTACAGCCACATGAACAATCCTATGGCGGGGCAAATAAAAAATACGCAGAATTATATAAGCGCGACGTATCCGGATGGTAGCTCGAAAATATTGTTTACGCCGCTGTCGCCATTTGAAACGTCAGAAGCACTCGATAAAATTTGTGAAGAATACAACAAAGTTGTCGGCAACCTTGAGTTAGAGCCACTCATTGCAATTCCGACGTTTATTCACGATTTTCTTTGCATACATCCATTCAATGACGGCAACGGCAGGATGAGTCGCTTACTTACCACGTTGCTTTTATATAGAAATAAATTTTGCGTTGGCAAGTATGTTTCTCTCGAAGCGAAAATTGCGAGCAATAAGGACTTATACTACGCTGCACTGAACCAGTCACAAGATGGTTGGCATGAGGGAAAAGCGGATTCTACGCCATTTATTAAGTATCTGCTGAGCACGATTTTGGCAGCTTATAAAGATTTTGAAGATAGATTTTCAATAGTCGAAAAGAAACTTCCGGCGCTTGAAATGGTCAGAAAAGCTGCGAAAAACAAAATCGGAAAGTTTACGAAAAAAGATATATTAGAATTATGTCCGTCGCTTAGCATAAGTTCGATTGAAGGTTCTCTTCGAAAAATGGTAAGCGGCAAAGAGATACGTAGAGAAGGAGCAGGGAAGGCAACTTATTATGTTCATTTAGAGTAATTATTTCGCGAAGCTAAAGTCTCTTATGGTGCTTATTTTAAAGAGTTAGATTGTTTTTTGAACAGTCTAACTCTTTTTGTTTTTGAAGATTCGGTAGCAATTAAAAGGGTTTTATACAGATATTAAGAAATGCTAAGCCTCAAATTGTATATAATCAAAAAATTTGCGTTTTCTTTAACAATTGACTGTTATGGAAAATTATTGTATAATTTAGCAGATAATGTTTTATTTTCTCTGAAACAGAGGGGAAATGGTTATGTACAAAGTATTTGTAGTTGAAGACGATGAAATTATTCGAGAAGAACTATGCTGTCTACTTGATGGCAATGGTTACGAAGTTGTTGCGGCGGTGGAATTTGAAAATGTAATCGCAGATTTGGTCGTTGAACAGCCGCATCTGGTATTGCTAGACGTAAATTTGCCGTATAAAAGCGGATACCATATTTGTAGCGAGCTGAGAAATACGACAAAAGTACCAATTATCTTTTTGACCTGCTCAAATAATGCGGTTGACGAAACACTTGGAATAAAACTTGGAGCCGATGATTTTATTGCCAAACCATATAACGCAAACGTGTTGCTTGCGAGGATAGAGTCAGTATTGAAGCGTGCGTACGATCAAGAAATTGCTCAAAAAATCGAATATAAAGGAATAACACTTGACTTGTCCACAAATATTTTGATTTGTGGCAAAAACAAACTCGAATTAACAAAAAACGAGTTTAAGATATTATTTACGCTTATAAAAAACAAAGGAAAAATAATTACTCGAGACGAAATAATAAATTATGTTTGGCAGTCAAATGAATTTATTGACGAAAACACATTAACGGTAAATATAAATAGAGTCCGCAAAAAGCTAGGACAGCTTGGGATGCCGGATTTTTTAAAGACCAAAAGAGGTCAAGGGTATATAGTATGAAAATGATAGATTTTTTTAAAGATAGACTTTTTTATATTATCAGCAAAATTTTTGCCATAGTTCTATTAACAATTGAATATTCAAAAACAAAGCAGTACGAAATATTTTTTGTATTGATGATTTTTATGTTGTTGGAATTATTTTTTATAGTAAAAGAATGTCTGCAAAAATACGCTTACTATACTGGTTTAAAAGAAAATCTCGGGAATATGTTTAAATACGACTTTATCCCAGTAAATTTACTACACACTAAATTTATAGATGAGAAAATAACACTGGAGTTTTTGCGAAGTTTGAATGTACTGGCTTGCAACAAGATTGAAAAAAATGAAGATAAATTAACCGATTATAAGGAATATATTGAATCGTGGATTCATGAAATTAAAGTTTATATCTCGTCGATTGATTTAATTGCCCAACGGGTTAATACGCCAGATTCACAGAAAATTTTATCTCGTATTGATAAAATATGCAAGTTGGTAGAACAAGTTCTTTACTATGCCAAAATTCAATGTTTAGAACAAGATTATATAATAAAAAGGTATAATCTTAAAGAAATAATAAATACTGCAGTTAAAAATAACAGCATGAGTTTAATTGAAAGTAAAATCAAAATAAAGATAAGCGACGTCGATGAGTGGGTGTATGCTGATGAAAAATGGATTTTGTTTGTATTGAGCCAAATTTTTATAAATTCAACTAAATATAAGCAAAAACATGCTGAACTGAAAATATATTCAAAAAATTTACCAAATTGTACAGAGCTTTACATCGAAGACAACGGTATTGGGATTCCGGAAAAAGATATTGAATATGTTTTTGACAAAGGTTTTACTGGAACAAATGGTAGAAGATACGCAAAGTCAACAGGAATGGGTTTGTATATCTGTCAAAAATTATGTACCAAAATGGGTTTGCAAATATCTGTAGACTCGCAAGAAAATAAATTTACAACAGTTAAAGTAACTTTTCCTAAAAATGAGATACTTTTAGAGGTAGTAAAAGAGGCAGTTTGCGATGGAAGAAATTTTGAAAATTGAAAATGTTTATAAATATTATGGTACGCAAAAGCTCTTGACAAAAGCCTTGAATGGGCTTAGTTTTAATGTTTGCAAAGGCGATTATATAGGGATAATCGGAACTTCTGGTAGTGGGAAAACAACACTTTTAAACTGTATTTCGTCGATAGATTCAGTTACTAAAGGAAATGTTTATTTTGGAGGCAAAAACCTAAAAGAACTTTCTCAAGATGAACGTTCAAAATTTAGAAGAAATGAGCTAGGGTTTGTTTTTCAAGATTTTAAACTCTTAGAAACATTAACAGCTTTCGAAAATATAGCGTTTTCGTTAACTTTAAAAGGGATAAACAAAAAGTTTATAAAGGATAAGGTAACGAATATAGCATCAAGACTTGGTATAAACAACAAAACTTTAAATAAATTTCCGAGTCAACTTTCTGGTGGTCAGCAACAAAAGGTTGCTATAGCAAGAGCAATAGTAACGGAGCCGACATTAATTTTGGCAGATGAACCAACTGGAGCACTAGACTCTGGTGCTTCGAAAAAGCTGTTGGAATGTTTTTTAAAGTTGAATCAAGAGGTAGGGGCAACTATTTTGGTTGTTACACACGATATATTAGTGGCCAGTTATTGCCAAAAAGTTTTGTTCTTGAAAGATGGAAAGTTGTTTTCAAGAATTAATAGAGGAGAGGATTCCAGAAAAACCTTTTTAACAAGGATATCAGATACAATAGCACTAATGGAAGGGGACATCGAGGATGTTTAAAAGACTTGTGCTCAAGGATGTTACCCATAATTTCAGAAGCTATTTAAGCTATCTACTTTCTGTTGCATTGGTAATTTGCATATTTTATATTTGCAATTCTTTTTTTCATATCATCACTATGCTAAATCTGAGTAAAACTCAGTATATGGTGTTTTTTTCTCATGAAATTTTAAAGACACCGGTTTACGACTATTTGTTTTTGGCTGAAATGATTTTGCTAGTATTTTACGTGAACAACTTTTTCATTGCCCAAAAAGACGAGGCAAGAACGTACATAATTTTAGGATGGAGTCGAAAAGGTGTTTCGACGTTAATTTTATTTGAAATGCTTATAGTTAATGTTCTTGCAGTAATTTTAGGTCTGATTTTATCAATAATTATTTCGCCATTTATTACTGCTTTTATCTCGACTATACTACAAACGGATTTAGCATCTTTTTGCGGGTTAGTTTTTTCTTGGGAAGTTATACAAAAAACAATTTTTTTGTTTTTAATTGCATTTTTAATTGCAAGCGTATTTAACTTTATACAACTAAGGCGTGTAATGGCGTTGCCCCAAAATGGCAAAAGATTTTTAGGTTACAAAATTAAAGCTATAATTTTATCTTTGACAGGAATAGCTGTATTTTTTGTTTTGTCAAATTGGTTTATTAAACACATTTTAAATGGTAATACAAAGATTATACAGTCAGCGTTTTTAGTTAATGCATCAGTTTTTTTAGTTTTCACTTTAATGTATTATATTTTAAGAAATTTATCAGAAAAACAAATATTTCATGGTTTAACGCTATTTAATAAAGCAAATACTTTTGAGAATAACTAAACAAAAGGGAACCTTTTTAACTGCTGCAATGCTGATTTGCTGTAATACTTTACTCATGCTGTTTTGTAACATATTGCTTGAAATTAGAGCCGAAGATAAATTTACCCCTGAAGTTGATGTTAGTATATACTCAAAATCAGACATTAATATTTTGGATTATTTAAATAGACATATAGACATCCAAAATGATTTTGAATGCTATGCACAAGGTCATTTATACACAGTACCAGAGGCGAAAATTAGCATACCAAAATTAAGCGAAAAATATGTACCTCAGTTCATGAAATTGTCTGATTACAATGAAATAAATACAATGCAAGGGAAAAATCATATAAATCTAAATAACGATAAATACTTATTAATTGAAAATATTATGTGTAAGTATTGGACTGGAGATTTAAATTTTGTAACAGAGGTGCAAACGTTTTTACAAAACAATACAGAGATAGAGATAAATAGTGTTAAGCTTTTTCCATTTAATATTGAGCAAAACATAGAAATGTTTGATTTTCAATGCGCGCGTAATAACGTACGTTTTACTGATTATGTAGTTGTTATTCCGGACTATGTGATTGCTGATGATTGTCCTTGTGTGTCAACTTTTAAGGCTATTTACAAAGACAACAAAAAAGAAATTGAAGAACAAATCGTCAATTCCTTATTTGAAACATATAATGGTCAAGCAAATGTAACATTATACACAAATGAAAAAGAGCAAATTATAACAACAACTGCGAAATTTTTTGAAGAAAACATCAAATTTTCTCACTTGCATATGATATACTTTATGTCTTACGTTGGAATTACCGGGATTATTGTTGCCTTATCGATTTTTGTTATAATGAGCATACTGGAAGTTGTCCAAAATACAGATAATTACAAAACGTTGCTTAAACTTGGAGTACCAGCTAAATCAGTGAAAAGCTCTGTTTTTAAACAAGTTACGAGTTATTTTTTTATTTTATCTGAGTTTGTAATGATAAACGTAATTTATAGCTTTTTGTTATTTTCAAAACACAAAACTCTATTTAATCAAGCGAAAATTTTGCCATATGTGTTTGGCAAAACGTTTGCACCGATATTACTTTTGTTAGTAATAAGTTACATTATGGTAGTTAGCGTGTGCAGGAGGATTGTAAATAAAAGTATCTTGCAAAGCGATAATTACTGTGAATAAGATTAAGTAACTACTACACTTTAATTATAAAGTTGAGTATTTTTTAGCTTGCATATTGTACATCTCATGGTACTTACCTTTTTGTTTTATTAAATCAGTATGTATTCCTTGCTCAATAATTTTTCCTTTTTCGAGTAAAATAATTTCATCGGCAAGTTTGGCACTACACATTCGGTGAGATATAAATAATACGGTTTTGTTTTTCTCAAGGTTATCAATTATTTTAAATATTTCTTCTTCAGCTTTTGGGTCAAGTGCAGCTGTGGGTTCATCTAAAATTAATATTGGTGCTTCTTTAAAAATTGCTCTAGAAACTGCAATTTTTTGCCATTGCCCTATTGAAGGTTCAACGGCATCATCAAAAAAATCTTTGCCCAAATTTGTTTCATATACGTTTTTGTATTTTTCAATAAAGTTATCTGCAAAAGTTTTGCGCGAAGCATTTTTTACGCGTTCGATATTGCTTATCTGAGAAATATTACCGATAGCGATGTTGCTTTTAACATCAAAATAGTAATGGATAAAGTCCTGAAAAACCGTACTGAATAACGCTCGGTAAACATTAATATCGTAATAATTAATATTTCTACCGTTTAGTGTTATTATGCCACTAGTAGGCTCATAGACTCTAAGCAATAATTTTATTAAAGTTGTTTTTCCACTTCCATTTTCTCCAACAAGGCAAATTTTTTGTCCAGGTTTGAATTTTAAATTTACATTTTTTAGACTATAACAGCTTGCACCGTAATATTTAAAAGAAACATCAACAAATTCTATTACATAGTCGTCTAAAGGCGACAACTTAAGGTAGTTTAAATTGGAGTTACAGTTTTTTGGGTTAAAGTCTAAAAATTTAAACAAATAATCAATAAAGCGTATGCTACGGTTAAAGGACACTATTTGTTCGATAAGGGAAAATAATCCAGATACCGTAGCGGTAATGGCGGTGTTAAATAACACAAACTGAGATAGAGGTAAAAAACCTTCTATTAATCGCTTAATCAACCAAAACTCCAGTATAGCAATAATTATGGCAGCAATTACACATATTATAGCGGTGTACACTGTACTTGTAGTTAATATTTTATTTCGGCTTTGCATAGTTATTTTGAAAATATTATTTCGCTTGGCTTTTAAAAAATTAAAAATATTAAAGAGACGAACTTCATTTGCGTATTGTTTTTCAGAAATTAATGAAAATAAGTAATATATTTGCCGAAATTGATTTGTATTGTGTTCAAAAAAGTCAAATTCTTTTAATTGAACAATGCGTTTTAAGCAAAAACATGGAATAGCAAAAACGACAAATAATGGAATAGCCCATAAACTAAGCTGAAACAAAATAATTAAGTATCCGAATAATTCAATTCCGGCAGAAACGATTCCGAACAAACTATAGAAAATATTCATTGGGGCATTTCCAGCTTGTTTCGTAGCGTTTTTGTAAAGGTCCAAGAAATCAGGTTTATCCATTTCATACAATGGAATTTTTTGAAATTTATCAGCTATAATATTTTCAATGTTATGCGAAAGCCGATAACTTGATGTTTCAAAAATAGTGTACTTAATATTGTTAATAAATATATTAACAAGGACCATCAGAATTGTTAATGTGATTAAAGATACAAGTTTTGATTTTAAATGTACCGGATAGACATCTTGTTCTAATAAATTTATCACGTTAGCGGTTGCATATGTTGTAACGACAGGACTTAAACCAGAAATTATTACAGATAATATTGATAAAAGCATCGAACCTGGACCAGATTTATAAATTTCTCTTGTAATAAAAGCGAGCTTGCATATAAACTGTTTTGATTTTTTTAACATAGCAATTACCTAGCAGTTAAGGTGTTAATAACATGATTGTATAAATTGTTATTTTCTAAGTCGTCCAAAGTAAAAATAGGTTCATTAAGGTTTTCTCTCAAATATTTTAAGCCATTTTCGTATGAATTATCATCGAGCTCGTAAACCTTTACACCATCTTTTTTCTCCATCGAATTGAGGTCAAAAGAATTTTTGGAAAATAGCAATAAAACCTCTCGAATTCCCATATTTTTAAGCTTTAATATGTAAAACTTTAAAGTTTCGATATCCACAAAACTATTTATACATAAAATAAAAATGTCGACATTGCAGGCCTCCAAGTATGCTGTTATAAGTTTACCAAATATGTTTTTGTTCTGATTATTTATAAAGAAACATCCTCCGCCAACATTGATGGTCCAAATATCGAGGTCCGTTTTTTCTTCCGCTGCGCACATATAATTATTTATTTCGCATACAATATCCGGAAATATAACTTTATCAGGGTATTTAAAAACGTCAAAACCATATAAACTACTTGCAGGATTATAACTTATTGCTTTTGCATCTAGATCATTTTGAGCAAAGTTTCGCATTAAATTTGTTTGAACATCGAATTTATTAAGATTACCACCAAGACCAGAAATTAAAATTACAGGTTTGCTAAGTGCAGCAAGGTTTTCAGTATAAAAATCCTCATGTTTGTAAATTAAAGCTTCATCGATAATATTTTCTTCAAACTCCCCTAAACAAATTATTTTACGGTTTTTAAACCGAGCAGAAATTTCGTCGGAGATTTTAACTTTGCTTTCTTTAGTATTTATTATCATAATTACATCAAAGTTGTATTCAAGTTGAGTTGGTGTGTCAATGCTATAAAAGTCTTTTAAGGTATAGTTATAAAAAGCTACGATATTATCTAATTTAATATATTGGTCAATGTCTTGAAATTTTTTGTTTGGAAGAAGAACTACTGCGATTTTTTTATTTTCTAACTCATTGTAAAGTTTGCATTTTTTGTAGTCTAGTTTTTCCACAGAATTTTTTGAAACGTCTAAATTGAGACCATAATCTTTTTTCAAAATCGAAAACTTATCATAAAAGGGAATACCGGCTAATTTTTTTCCTAAAATACCTGAAAAATGCGCAGCAGCCATACTTGTACAATTAAGTGCTGTAGCACTATTTCCAAATTGAACAATATTCTTACTCATATGAACATATAAAGTTGAATCATCAATTGTTTTTATTTTTTCAGGACTATGGCCGCTATGGACTTGCACGGAAATGACATTTTTTAAATCTGCAGGGTAAGAAACTTCTCCAGAATGAGATGCTGCAGACACAATAGCTATATTATGTTCTATAGCCTCCTGGCAAACCTTATAAAGTTCTTCTGAGTGCTCATTCATACCCAAACTTATGTTAATTATATCGGCACGTTCATCTATTGCTTTTTTTATTCCTAAAATTATACCATTAAGCTGCGGTTCATCGTAGTTATTAGCGATGTTTATATCCAAAATATCAAACGCAGTTTTTTGTTTTAAGATTTCTTTCAAACAAAAAGTTCCATGGTGACCAATAGGTTCTTTGTAGCCACTAATTATCTCATTGTTGCCTAGGTAAAAGTGTTTTATGTTAACTTTTTTATCAAATGCATTAGAAATACCAGTATCGATAACAGCTATTTTAATATTCATAAAATTTACACCTCTTAAAAAATTTATTATTCTACCGACATATTTTCCAGATATGTAATAATTTCTCTATTGTCTTTTACTTCTTCTATGTAATGCTTTATTCCTGCGTATACTTCCTGAGAACATTGCTTGCAATGTTCAGCTGACAAATCCAAAATATCTTTGAAGCAGAAACCAGCAAATCTTGCGGCCCAACAATGTTTACATTTTTGAGCTTTTTCAAAGGTAATATCAAACAATTTATTAAGTTTATTAAAATCTATTCCGTTATAGATATCACCAATGGTAAAAAGGTCATTTCGGTCATCGACTTTTTCGCAAACGATAATTTGACCTTCCGGGCTTATAAAATTTTTTCTGACGCCAGGAATACAAAATCCACCGGGACAAATTTCAGTACGTTTTATTTCGTTGTTTAAGCCATCATGATATCTTTTCATACTGTTTAAAATATTTTCCCTGATAAATTCAAACTCTGTATCATCAATTTGCTCTGTAGTATGATATTTCAATTTTTCATTTAAAATCTTTTTAAATGGTTCAGTTAAATTTGTACTGGCAAAGTTAATGTTAGACTTACAGAGCATATCCAAAAAAGCGTATTGACTTTTGCACCGATTAATAGAAGTTGTAACAGCACTTATTCCAATATTATTTTTAAAAAACTTTGGATCTTTTTTATATAGCTTTATTAAATTTTCAAAGACCCTATCAAAGGACGGTTTGTTAAACAAGTCTTTTCGATGTTCGTCATGAGATTTTTTTGCACCGTCTAAACTAACAAGCATATTAAACTTATTTTTAATTACGAAATCAACGATATCATCGTTTTCAAAAAGAAGTCCATTTGTTGTTAAATTATATGACGGGATTTTAAAAGGATATTTTTCCTTGCAATAGTTTACGCAATCTTTAATTAAATCAAACCGAAGAAATGGTTCACCGCCATAAAAGCCGACATAGACATCATTTGCGTCACTTGAGTTTTCCATCAAAAAGTCTATTGCTCTGAACGCAACCTCTTTGGGCATATTTTTTAATTTGTAGTTGCTGTCAAGATATTTGTCCATGTAACAACAGTATTCGCACTTTAAATTGCAATTTTCTGTAACGCACAGAGTAATTGAATTAATCGAGCGACTTAACATTTTTTTAAGTTTACCGTCGCTATATGGTTTGTAACTTAATATATTAAACTCGATTGGTTTTTGAAAATCTCTAAGTTCATTTTCTTTTATAAATTTGAAGTACTTATCGGAAAAAATACCTTTTTTTATTTCGGCGGATAAATCTTCTGGCAAATTTACGATTTTATTATTCACAGCGTCATATATATAGTCGCCGACATTAGTTTCAATTATTTTACTTAAAAACAATTTTCATCATCTCCTTCTTTGAAAAAATTTTACCTAGAACCCGCATGATAATAGTTGCTAAAAACTCCTGCGGAAGGCCCAATACGATAACAGTTACAACTGCAGAGACATGCCAAGGTTTTTACATTATATTTTTTGCTAAGTTCATTTAGCTTTAACAATTCTTTTTTCATTTTTTTACCTTCTTGATTTAAATTTATAATTATCTCTTAGGGCCCCTATTGGAGCCCTTCTGTAAAAGTTTAGTGCGTGTATTGAACGTAATATCTTAAAAAAATTTGGGCAGTTGGTGTTGAACCACAGCTACAAGCACAGTTACACATTAATGTTTTTACATTATGTTCTCTTTTAACTTTGTTTAATTTTGTTATAAGTTTTTTCATACTTTGATTCTCCTTGTTTGTTATCACTAATAATAGATTTTTTAGGTAGCAAGCTTGAATATACCAGCCAAAGTTACATATTTAGTACCGCATGAGCAACCAAGACCAGGTGCTAAAGTTTTCACATCTTGTCTTTTTTCCGATGTGTTTAACTTTGCTAGATTTAATTTCTTTTTCATATTTAACACCTCCTTTCTAATTTTGGTAGTGTCAAAGACTACCTTGTTTTTTTATTGCTTAAACCTTGATTTTATGGAA
>OKXB01001801.1_pt1 | contig 19424 bp, 16 predicted proteins | sample 1601731 | NCBI WGS metagenome assembly OKXB01 (sample SAMN04414077, study PRJEB24778) | human gut metagenome | material: faecal | host: Homo sapiens | reverse complement strand
AAAAATTACCAAAACCGCAAGGCGAAATTTGTCAAAATTAATAATAATTATTTTCGTTATAAATATACTATTGGCAAAATCAGCCTATTTTTCTCTTAGCTTCCGCTTCCTCATGTTCCTTTCACTTTTTATCCTCGCTTTCATCTTTGGAGAAAGCAGAATCCGTATTCTCTGCATCGCTTTCATCATCAAGATTTGCAAGAATTGCTTTCGCCGCCTTTGCTTCTGCATCTTGGCAAATGTTGTTCTCCTCGCTGTTTTCACCGCTTTTATTCGCCTCGTTCGCAAATACCGACAGCAGCAGCAGATATACCACCATCAGTACCGATAAGATCACCGCCAGTGTCCTGAAGCTGAGTTTTCTGAGCTTTTTCATAGTCCTTACCTTTCCTTTCATGTCTCCTGTTTTTTGATGTCTGGATGTGTTTGCATTGGGAAAACTTTGCTCTGGCCGGGGAAATATATATATAAACAAAGCTCCGGCATATTGCATATTACGCAATTACCGGAGCTTTAAGCTCTATTATTCAATTTGTGATACTTCGCATATCCAAAAAAGCGCGGAGAAAAAACCGGCGTTATTCATCCATATACGCCATATTTTCCGTAGACGATCCGCTTCTTTTCTTTGCTTCATTTCATTCACCATATCGCCGTTGTAAGGCTTTCATATTTTGACTGTCAAGAAATTTAAGGGAGTGAAATCATCATTAAATTTGCACGCTTCTATTATTTTACATTATACACAATCATTTACATTTTGTCAATACCTTTATCTTTATTTAGAGATAGAAGGTATTTATAAATATGGATTAGGATATTTCCCATTTCACACCAAAATGCGATTGTAGTATAAAGTATTATTCAATACATCTTACACTCCATATTGTTCGATTTATGGCTGTTCTTTTTAAAATTCTTTTATGATATATCCTTCATAAAGTCTTTCAAAAACTATATTACTGGAATCTGCATTATACACTTCAAATTCTTGCACCCGCCCCTCTTTTATAAACAAAATCATAACGGTTGGCGCTGTATCGCCATGGATAATCTGTATTCTTAAGTCATATTTATAATTTAAAGAAAGCAGGTTGCTGCTTTCTTCATACACAAATTTTATAATATAAAAGTAAGGCGAACACTCCGTTCTAATTTCAGCATGGTTGATTTGATAAATAATATCATCTCTTTGCCACTCAATTTTATCGGTAAAGAAAGATAACATTTTTATCTCATTTTCTGATAATGCTTTATTATTTATCATAATTGCCTCCCTGATTATTATATAGTGGGGCACACCGAGAGAAACAACCGGAAAAATATTTTTTCCCCCGGTGAGCCCCATGTATTCATCGAATTACTGACATCTATTCTGAAGCCCATTTATCTGTATACAACACATAAGAATATCAATAATTAGATTTGCAAAGTAATTTGACTGTAATTAAGGTTTTATGTAATATGTACCAATATGTATTAAGTTGTCTGATCGAGTAAAATAATCATAATAAATATTTACACTCCCAATCGTTACAGTTCCATGACCAACAATACCGTTTGTAGCAGGCCGTGATATTACATCATTAGCAATCGCATTATTAACTTGTTGCACAGATAATCCTGAGCCAGCTAAATGACGTCCACCATGTCCAAATGTAATATTTTTATTTCCAATTTTAACTTGATCAGTAATTCCCCCACCACCTTGAGGTGATTGATAATCACACCTATTATGCACCAACACACTCGTTTCACCAACAAAGTATGTATGAAAATCCTCAACCTCGAAGTTATAGACCGTCACTGGATCTTCAAGGATTTCATGCTGTACCTGCTCTATGATGACATACTCGCCGTTCAGTAGCTGTAACCTGTCTCCTGCCCGCAGTTGTATCGCATCTGTCCATCCCTTTTCAGGTACCCAGAACGGATGTGTCGGCGTCGTTATGATTTCCTCGCCAGTAGTCATTCAAGATAAATATCTTTCTAAAACTATATCTTTTTCTTCATTAAAACCTTGTTTTATAAAATTTTTTTGAAAAATTATTAAATGATCTTTAAATTTTGAATGATAAAAAAACTTAATAAAACTCTCAAACTTGCTTACTGATATTTTATTTTCAAGGTATAATTTTTCACCTAATGTATAAAAACATTCGAAAGTAATCTCAGTTTCACATAACATCCTAAGTTGATATAATGTCAAATTCATATGTGCTAATATTACTAAAATGTCTATCTTTATTGCTTCATCAGGATAATATAATAACATATGAAATACTGTTCGAGTTATTGATTTATGAGACAAAAGAGCTACAACATCAGCTAAAATACTTCTTGCTTTTTTATGTAGCAATGTATAATATATAAATCTTATCAAAATAGGTTCCTCGACACTGTATTCCTTATCACCTTCATTTTCTTGTATCCAAGACACCAAAACTGAATCAGTTTTGGTGTCTAATACTTTATTTATAGTCTGTTGAAGATTGTTATTTTCCGAATATTTGTATAATTGCATCTTTTATTGCCTCCCAATTTTTTTCTACAACACTATACTGTTTCGAAGATAATGCCGGATGGTTTTTCATCGGCTGCATATCTAAACCGATTGTTGTATTCGGTCCATTACCGCTTACATGTGCATGTGGAATATGACGAGGATCTTCTCTTGTTCGAACCTCAACTTTAACGCCATTTTGGTTTACTACACATTTATTATGCACCAGAATAGCGCTATCAGAAACAAAATAGGTATGGAAATCCTCAACCTCAAAGTTATAGACTGTTACCGGGCTTTCCAGCAGTTCATGCTGCACCTGTTCCACTATAACATATTCACCGTTGACCGTGACAAGGACATCCCCTGCTCTGAGCTGACATGCCGCCGTCCAGCCTTTGACCGGTGAGTAGAAAGGATGCTCATTTGTACAGACTATTTCTTCTCCGTTGACATACACATGCACCAGTTCGGAAGCTTCATTTCTGAATACCCTTACCACTTCTTTCAGCTCTGTCTCTCCCGTATCCGGATTATGCGCATACACCATCATTCCCGCGGTTATTTCTTCAATCGGTATGCCGCCGTTTTCCGTTTCTACAAGCGTTCCGGCAATAAAGCAAATTCCCATCTGTAAGCTTTCAAAGAACATATATAAAAATCCCTGAGAAGCTATGGTGGTTGCAAATGCTCCGATTCCGTAAGCTGTTTCATTCCCCATAAATACTGTATTTAAAAGGATGCTTTCGCCCGTAACTTGCGTAAACGCCACATCCCCTGCATACGCCGCTGCAGCAGTCATTACAATCATTGTTCCTACCGTCGCAATCGTGGTAGCAGTGGATAATGATATTCCCAAAAAACTCAGCGTAAAAGAGGCAGCACAAATAACGCCAGGTGCCATCATTCCCATAGTGGCTGCCACCAATACACCCGCGACCACAAATGCCAATGCGCCTAATGTATACGTAAGCCAAGTCGGCATATGACCACTATAATCCACATACATCACTGGGTTATTATAACAATACGCAAACAAGTTGTAACCCAACAAAGAATTATTCAACTGTCCATCCGCATTGATGAACCGTCCCGTGTTGCTGTCATAATACCGACTGTTCAGATAGTATAATCCGAGATCGCTGTCATAGTAATATCCTCTGTATGTGAACGGGTTGTACTGTGCTGCCGTCGTCCCTCCGCCACTCGTATATGTTACATTTGGAAATCAGGGTATAAGGGATTTCCTCATACCCTGATTAAATCACATTGCCTGTTATTTATCAATAGCCTGACGTAATTTTATTGTGTAAATAATTTGTTGATACATTTGCTTTTCCGACAGTTTTTCGTACTTTAACGGTCTGTCAAGAATTATATACAGCTTTTTAGTATCTGCATTTTTATTACGAACTAAAGATATAAGCACAAGTAAATCATCAGATGAATAGTAAGAATGTAGTTCTTTTTCATCTTCTGCTTTTTTTATCTGAAAATAACTTATACATCTATCATATATTTGTTCAACTCCCAAGTTATTCTGCAAATAATCAGCAAGTATCATGACCTTTTTTTGGGTCATAATATCGTCATTTATTTGAAGAAAATACTGATCTAAGCAATACATAAATGCATATTTATCCTTATAAATACAATATGTTTGCTTAAACATGTCGAGGCTTACAGAATTATTATATATATCCTGATTCAAGGCAGACTGGAAAGCCTCAATGCAATGATTTTCTTTATTATATATCTTTAATAAATTTTTTGAGGACAAATTTTTATGTCCAAGTGAAATTAGTTCTATTTCCTGTTGACATAATATATCAATTAACTCATCACTCAGTAATGAACTGTCTATCCTATCAATAATGATCGCCCACGCATACTTTGAAAAAATTGATTGTTTTTTCCTTGCAAATTGAATCAAATTTTCCATTGAAAAACAATCAAATCCAATCAGTTCAACATTGGAATAATCATAATTATAATAAGAACGATAGTGTTGAATCAAATTATTAATATCGACTTTTAAGGAAACCATATTTGCAATGCCTCCACAATTTTATTATACAAATTATAAAAAGCCTTTCGCTCTCCTGGTGTCATTGGACGGTCATTTTGAATTGGTTTTCCATCCAATCCCACTCTGGTAGAGCCATCATCTCCACTAATATGAACATGAGGCGGTTCATGGTCGTTAGGATAATGATGGTCAATAATGTATCCTCCGCTCTTACCTATTCGAGAAAATACCAATACTGAGGTAATTATGGCACCACCAGCCACAATCTGCGAGCCTGTAACATAAATAGTGGTGACTCCTATTGCTTCTCCAAAGACAGTCGGCAACGTCATCAAAGGAAAGCTCGTAGACATAAACGCACTTACCGTGGGAAATGCATACCCAAGAAAACCTCCTGCAAATGCTCCAATTGTACCACCGCCCAATATTCCCAACAAGGTATACCCTGTTAATTCCAAACCGGTTGCACCAGCAGCAGAAGCTTCATTATATGCGTATATGCCTCCTATTGTCCCACCGATAATAGCTCCAACAATTAAACCAATAATAATAGCTGTTGTAAAAGCAAATTCTCCGGTTGGATCAATATACATTACAGGATTGTTTTCACAATACGCAAACAAGTTATATCCCAGTAGAGAGTCATTCAACTGTCCGTCCGCACCAATGAACCGTCCCGTGTTGCTGTCGTAATACCGACTGTTCAGATAGTACAACCCAAGATCGCTGTCATAGTAGTAACCTCTGTATGTGAACGGGTTGTACTGTGCTGCTGTTGTCCCGCCATTGTAATAAGCAACTGTAAGGCATGGTCAAATGGTTTTTATATGAAAAAGTATTGCAAGTACAAAATTAAGTATCAACTGTAATATTAGTTTAAAAACAGTGGGGGAACGCATGAATTATGCAGCCCCCACTGTTTCCAATGAGTATATTTCCAATAAACTCATATTAGGTTGAATTTTCCTTCCCCCTTTCTATTTACATTCGGTACACTCGGTTGAACTATCTTAGAAAACTATTAATGATTTTTTTATGATATTTACTCAAATCTATAATAATTTTTGTATAATCCAAGTAGTTATCTAAACCTAAATTAATTGGACTTGAGTGTATAGTACTTTGTAAATTCGAATTAATATTTCTCTTTATAGTTGTATAGATGTTTAGAAATCTTATTTTATCAAAACTTAGCTGTTCTAAAAAATCTATTTTTTCAACTAAATAATAATTAAAGTTGTTATCATTAATCACGTTTGTGCTTACTTCTTTTAATAACTCATTAATAGAATCACCTAAAAAAACTTGAATTAAAAACATGCCTTTATTTAATAATCTGCATAAATTAATAATTCCGAATTTTAAGTCTTCTTCATCATCATAAACAAGATCAAAACTCCTAACTTTTGAAAACGGAATTTGAATCAACTCCTTTTTCAAAAACATAAATTTCCACCCTTTCTACCATTCACTCCACCCATCAGATAATCCAACACCAATTCCTATTCCAACTGGTGCTAGCCACCAATGATGAGTTTTAATCCATTTACTTCGTTTTCCTATTCCAAATTTATTTGTATGAAAATGTAATCCATTATAAATATCTAAATCTATTCCAAATGAACGCCCTCCGTTTATTCCACCATGATGCGTAAAGAAAGCAATTCCAGGAGTATTAGGTGTTTGATATCCTCCTTCAAAGGAACCTTGTGACCATCCATATCCACCATTAAATAATCCAGCAAATCTATATGCTCCTGCAGCCAAAAGCATTGATCCGCCTGCATAAATTGATCCAGCAAGGAATCCATCGGAAAATCCTAATACAAAAGATTTTCCGACATCTTCTAAATCTCCACCTTCAGCAACAGCTTTTCCAGCACGGACTATACCGGCTGTTACTCCAACAACAGTTGCTATCTTTAATCCACATAAAGCGGCATTTCCAGCGGTCAAAAAGAATGCAGCTGCACCGCCTCCTGTAAAGGTAATTGCAGTAACAATCAATGCCGTACCCACGATAATACCGACACCAATTAAGATACTTTGCCACCATTTAGGAGCAGTTCCTGATCCATCTACAAACATCACAGGATTGTTTTCACAATATGCAAACAAGTTATATCCCAGCAGAGAGTCATTCAACTGTCCGTCCGCACCAATGAACCGTCCCGTATTGCTGTCGTAATATCGGCTGTTCAGATAGTATAATCCGAGATCGCTGTCATAGTAGTAACCTCTGTATGTGAACGGGTTGTACTGCGCTGCCGTCGTCCCGCCCCACTCGTATATGTTCCATTTGGAAATCAGGGTATAAGGATTTCCTCATACCCTGATCATTAGATTTTGCACTATTTTCCAAAAGTACTTTTTTTGCTAAACAACGTAAACGTCTTTTTGTGAAATGTGATCATAGTATAAAGTATTATTTAAGTGCTTACAAAACCTTCTTTCCATTCAATGTTTTTGTCTACAATCCACTCTGCAATTAGAAAACCTTCCTCCCTATTTTGATATGACTTTTTCTTTTTTTGCATTTCTATTTCTTGTTCGGCTTGTGCTCTTGTAGAAAAAACTCCAAATATAATCCAATGAGTTATATAATTTTCATCATCATATTCATGCGAAGGCACAAATAGAGAAATAGGGCTTTCACTTATTATATTATCGGGGAACTCCACTCCAACCCTTTTGTATTGGAAAGATCTGGTCGGATAATTATGAAAACCTGGTTTGTTTTTTAACAAGTCAATTATTTCTCTAACTTTTTTTATAGTTGAAAAATAGCCAATGTGAAAATTTCCTTGATTATTATTTCCATATACAAACCATAAGTCATAAAAATATTTCTTCATTGTTTGTTATAACATTCCTTTCCGTTGCGCTCCAAGGTACAAAAGGGAAATGAAAGCCTTATGTAAATCAAATTTGATTACATCATGTTGGTAGTCTCAATTACGATATTTAACTATAAAAAGAGCAGAGGTCACAAAAAGTTATTATCTCTATCGATAGGTTGTTGAATACCAACAACAGTCTAAAAAGGTATCACCTTTTCCCTATGTCAATGATTTTCGTTACCTCTGACACTTCTTACGTTTTTTGCCTGATTAGTTTTTTAATAAATATTCCAGCACTCATAGAAAAGTTTAATCGTTTCTTTTTTTCTTGGATGCTCACTTGGTATTTTTGTCAACTCTTTGTATATTTCTTTTAAACATTCCATTTTATCGCTTACTGTATCTATTGTTTTTAACCTTCTTTCTATTATATTTATTTGACTGTCCCACGGGGATGGATCAGTATGAGTTTTACTCCAATCAAGAAATATTTTTAATATTTCTTCTAACTTATCCGGACTTCCCATTCCTATCCAAACATTTTTTTCTTTGTAACATTTTACCCAGTTATTATCGCTTAAACAACCAAATATACTTTCGCTATCTTCGGGAGTCCCCTCTTCAACAGAAGGAAATACAACATCCTCTAACAAAGTATCGTTCAATGAAATTTTCACAATCCACCCTGGATTGTCAAGGGTATCTATACTAACCCCATAACTGTGTTCCCAATCGTTATTACAATGCATTTTATACCAGTTTTGTATTTCTTCTAACATATTCATGCTATATTCCCTCCTTAACACAATTCGTTTACGACTTTTCAACTAATATGGTAAAACGAATTTTTCGATAATTCTCCAAATACCATCAATCAAATCCCACTTGAAAACATGAGTATGTGGAAGATAATAATCTCCTAAATTTTTAATATAATGCGGTTTTCCTGTAGTATCTCGCCGCGATACTAAATGTCCATTAGAATCATAGGTTCCTGTTGATCCTCCTCGTGTAACAGTGCTATTTGGTTCTCCTTCTAACGGAAACATTGCAAATAAGAAAACACTAGTCAAAATTCCACCAGCCACAATCTGCGAGCCTGTAACATAAATAGTGGTGACTCCTATTGCTTCTCCAAAGACAGTCGGCAACGTCATCAAAGGAAAGCTCGTAGACATAAACGCACTTACCGTGGGAAATGCATACCCAAGAAAACCTCCTGCAAATGCTCCAATTGTACCACCGCCCAATATTCCCAACAAGGTATACCCTGTTAATTCCAAACCGGTTGCACCAGCAGCAGAAGCTTCATTATATGCGTATATGCCTCCTATTGTCCCACCGATAATAGCTCCAACAATTAAACCAATAATAATAGCTGTTGTAAAAGCAAATTCTCCGGTTGGATCAATATACATTACAGGATTGTTTTCACAATACGCAAACAAGTTATATCCCAGTAGAGAGTCATTCAACTGTCCGTCCGCACCAATGAACCGTCCCGTGTTGCTGTCGTAATACCGACTGTTCAGATAGTACAACCCAAGATCGCTGTCATAGTAGTAACCTCTGTATGTGAACGGGTTGTACTGTGCTGCTGTTGTCCCGCCATTGTAATAAGCAACTGTAAGGCATGGTCAAATGGTTTTTATATGAAAAAGTATTGCAAGTACAAAATTAAGTATCAACTGTAATATTAGTTTAAAAACAGTGGGGGAACGCATGAATTATGCAGCCCCCACTGTTTCCAATGAGTATATTTCCAATAAACTCATATTAGGTTGAATTTTCCTTCCCCCTTTCTATTTACATTCGGTACACTCGGTTGAACTATCTTAGAAAACTATTAATGATTTTTTTATGATATTTACTCAAATCTATAATAATTTTTGTATAATCCAAGTAGTTATCTAAACCTAAATTAATTGGACTTGAGTGTATAGTACTTTGTAAATTCGAATTAATATTTCTCTTTATAGTTGTATAGATGTTTAGAAATCTTATTTTATCAAAACTTAGCTGTTCTAAAAAATCTATTTTTTCAACTAAATAATAATTAAAGTTGTTATCATTAATCACGTTTGTGCTTACTTCTTTTAATAACTCATTAATAGAATCACCTAAAAAAACTTGAATTAAAAACATGCCTTTATTTAATAATCTGCATAAATTAATAATTCCGAATTTTAAGTCTTCTTCATCATCATAAACAAGATCAAAACTCCTAACTTTTGAAAACGGAATTTGAATCAACTCCTTTTTCAAAAACATAAATTTCCACCCTTTCTACCATTCACTCCACCCATCAGATAATCCAACACCAATTCCTATTCCAACTGGTGCTAGCCACCAATGATGAGTTTTAATCCATTTACTTCGTTTTCCTATTCCAAATTTATTTGTATGAAAATGTAATCCATTATAAATATCTAAATCTATTCCAAATGAACGCCCTCCGTTTATTCCACCATGATGCGTAAAGAAAGCAATTCCAGGAGTATTAGGTGTTTGATATCCTCCTTCAAAGGAACCTTGTGACCATCCATATCCACCATTAAATAATCCAGCAAATCTATATGCTCCTGCAGCCAAAAGCATTGATCCGCCTGCATAAATTGATCCAGCAAGGAATCCATCGGAAAATCCTAATACAAAAGATTTTCCGACATCTTCTAAATCTCCACCTTCAGCAACAGCTTTTCCAGCACGGACTATACCGGCTGTTACTCCAACAACAGTTGCTATCTTTAATCCACATAAAGCGGCATTTCCAGCGGTCAAAAAGAATGCAGCTGCACCGCCTCCTGTAAAGGTAATTGCAGTAACAATCAATGCCGTACCCACGATAATACCGACACCAATTAAGATACTTTGCCACCATTTAGGAGCAGTTCCTGATCCATCTACAAACATCACAGGATTGTTTTCACAATATGCAAACAAGTTATATCCCAGCAGAGAGTCATTCAACTGTCCGTCCGCACCAATGAACCGTCCCGTATTGCTGTCGTAATATCGGCTGTTCAGATAGTATAATCCGAGATCGCTGTCATAGTAGTAACCTCTGTATGTGAACGGGTTGTACTGCGCTGCCGTCGTCCCGCCCCCATTTGAATAGGTTACTGTAAAATTGCCCCATGCGTCATAGATATAGCTTGCAAGCTTCACACCCGCGCTGTTGTATATCGCAACGATATCTCCTTGCAGGCTCTTTTCAAACCAATAGGTGTCAAAAACATCTTTGGCATAGCTTGTGTTACGGTACTGCATACCGGCCGGAAGCCCGCTGTCATCGTACAGATAGACAAGTAAATGATCTCCCCATGCTTCGGAGACAATCCTTGTTCCATCAAGCGTATAGGTATGTTCAACACCGCTCACGACTTTGCTGGTGCGGATGCCGTTGTCATCATAGGTAAACGACATGCCTTTACTGCCGACGATTGCCGTTGCGAGCCGTCTGCCCTGCGTCCATGTGAAGGTGTAAGCATTGCTATTGTAATAGTTCAGAGGATTGCCTATATTGTCATAGGTGATGGCTATACCACGATAGGCAGTCAATAAATCGCCCCATGCAGCATCATTATAAGTGTAACTATAAGTGACCGGCGTCCCGGACGGTGTGCTCGCAGTTGTATACGGGTATATTTTCTTTGACAGAAGATTTCCCGCGTTGTCATAAGTATATACATACGTCTTTCCTGTATCCGAGTTATCCTCTCGAACAAGCTGACCAATATTATCATATTGGTATCTATATTTTATAGAACCATCGAGGTTTATCTGCGTGATATTCCCGACGTTATCGTACTGAAAAGTATAATTGCTCTCATAATTGTTGAAAGTGCTTTTATAGGACGAAATCCGGTTTGTTGTAATATAGCTCACAGAATAATATCCATACTCATAACCCGATGTAAAAGAAGACTCTCCGTTATAATGAGTATTGGTTTGACTGACGATTCTTTGCGCAGGATCGTAGCTATATTGTACCGACAATATTGTATTATACGCATTGCCTGTCTTTATAGCAGACGATGAAACCCTTCCCTCCGAATCGTAATCATAATTCTGAGAAACAATGGCATCTGAAATACCCCCGGTATAGGCATACGGCACTCGATAGCTAAGCATGGACAGCTGCGACTGCTCATTATAGCTTTGTGTCATGCCGAGTGTGTTTTTCATGGTGTTAGTATCATATTCGGCAAAACTGATCAATCGACCAAACGAGTCATATGTATACACAACAGACTTGTCCGTCAGAAGATTGTCAAACCGGCATAGCTGCCCGTTTGTACTGTATGTATAATGGTATGCTGCCGTTATGGTATTACCGCCATCATAACTATACCACAGCTCAGAAAGATTTTCAAGCTTATCATAAAGATAATATATCGTACAGCCGTTTCCATAGGTCATGCTGGTAATCTTTCCGTTTTTCTCCTGATATTCATACTCGGCAAGCGTGCGGTTCCCGATCGATATTGTATCTGTATTCCCAAAAACATCATAATCCAGAGTATAAGTTGTGGAATCTGTTTGAATGGCAACAAGTTATTTTTTGCTGTCATATCCATAATAAACAGCCTCCCCTCCCGTAGATCCGCTATATAATCCTGTACTGGAATTATAATAAGCCGGCAAAGTATACTGTAAATTACCAATAGAATCATAATAATAAGCTATCCCTTGATTGTTTGGCATGATTACCGCCATAAGATAGTCCTTGCTTGAATGATAAAAATACCGAGTGGTATTACCGAGGCCATCTGTCTCGCTTGTCATTGCCCCAAAGATTCTTGATCCGGATGTCGTTTCATATGTCGCTGAGCTGTGCAGCACCTTGGGGTTTAAATTGTCAAAGTAGGAGATACTCTGGCTTAAAACATTTCCAAATTCATCATATGTATATGTTGTCGCCGATTTTTGGATTTTGGTATCTTCGTTGATAGGTGAATCAGATTCATAAGCGAAATTACCGCTATATCGGTAATACTTAATCACTTGAACATTATTGGTTATCTGATCATCTAAATTATAGTGGTACTCAACGCAATCGCCGCGATTGTTGATTATCGTGTAAATCTTCGGACGCGGTCCGTCCTCATCGATATCCGTGGCGCCCTCGTCATATTTGTAACGCTCGATATAGCTGCCGCTCCTGCTCCGTTTCAGCCGGCCATCTTCGTAATACTCGTTTTCCTTTACAGCTTCATGATCACTTGGATAGACCGAAATATTGTCAAAATAGGCAGTTCCCGGATGGTTGCTATATTCACAAGCTACCGTGATTTCATGAACAAGATACCCGGGTTTATCCTTTGTCGTAAATGCTCCGGAAACAAACTGCCAATCCGTGCTGCCCGGCTCAAAAGCAAAGTGAAAATCTTCGGTCTCTTCTTCAACACCAGCTCCGCGATAATATTTCACAGTCACAGTGATTCCGAACTTACTGTTTGAATTCATCAACTGCTGCGTTCCTTTGCCAAACCCGGAAATTTGGTATGTCGCCGGTTCATAAATCTTTGAGGCATTATAATTGCTGATATCCTCTGATGATGCAGTATAAACTGCTTGTAAAACCCCCGGTGCAGCATTTGTATATATAAGTCCCGGTACAGATAAAACATTTCCAAACGGCGTTTCGGTAGAAACAATACTTGATACAATATATCTATCCATCCAAAAGTCGGAGGGTGTATACAACGTACTGCCGGACGCGTTAATTGTAGGACTATCAAAACCGCCTAACTGCACAAGGCTGAACTTTGTCGGCGCAATATTCTGCTCCAACAAAAGATCATCTACCTCTAAAACAGCATCTGAAGCAGTACCGGTCTTTCCCGTCGCTTGAACAGAAATCTTAAAGCGTTCTCCTCCATTCACCTTATTAGACGCCGTAATTCGCATACTAAGGCTTGAATTGGATACATCCGTATAATGTTCATTTACCGGAACTGAATTGGAATAGGACGTGCCGCCCGACAGGGATTCCGCGCGCATCGTGATATCCACATTTGCGCAGTCATAGGTGTTATACAACATCGACAGCGTATACTCTCCTGCCGGCAGGAAAACATACTGAGAAACAGAATCTATTTGACCGGCTTTTATCTCAAAAGAAGCTGCGTGATTATGATTGGTTGTTGTTATTTTACTAACATTTGCGGTTGTATTCCAATAGGAAAGCGTCGGCAAAAATTGATTCTGCTCAAACCCGCCGTTCAGTAATAAATTGGGCGACGTTCCACCGATATAGGATGATTTCTTGATCTTGTTTGCAACATTTCCGCCGTCCTCATATTCTGCACTCGACGCACCGTATATCGTGCTCCGTGACAGATCCGTGGAATACGCGCCCTTGGCTCGTCCCATCGTGTCAAAAGTATAACGGTTAACAAGATCATCTGCTGTTCCGTAGACATCATCCGTACCGCTACTGCGAATCTCCGTATAGGAAGAGCCATATGTGAAACCGAGTCTTTGCCCGACTTCAGATGTCGCTTCCTGAACAGTTGCAACCTTCTTGCCAATATTATAGGAATATTGAATCTCATATCCGGCAACCTCATCACGTGCCTTGAGCAACCGCGCGTTTCCACCGTAAACATAGGTAGCGATTCCATCTATTTCAATATCGGCATGATAACCGTTATTCATAAAGGAAGTCCAGTCCGCTTCATCATTGTCACCGGTATGATGGGCACGGACGATTTTCCGAAGATATCCGTCGTTACTTGTGGAAATCAATGTCGTAGCCGCAGGCGTATCGGAATAATAGAAAATCACCGATTCTCCGGTAACTTCGTTATAGACGCGGTTGACAAGTCCATAGTTGTTATAGCTGAATTTCAGCATATCGATCCGGCTCTGGCCGCTTGGCCACAGTCCGATTCCGGTAACTCTTCCATAGCTGTCGGATGTAAATTCTATTGCATTCCCGTTTTTATCCATAATATACTGCAAAATTGCCCCTGAGTTGAAATACGAAGAAGAGGCACGTTTTGCAAATACCCGCATGTTCTGCTCGTTATCTCTAATGATGAAGGTTTCACTTCCATCGTAAATTAAAGTAAGCATCAATCCGTCTTCATCCACATACACATCCGCCGTGCCGATCGGCATAAAAGCGTGCTCTGTGCCGTCGGAATCCGACCAAACATAATAAGACATCAAAACGCCGTTGGGATTGTAATATTGTTTCAGTAGCAGAGACTCGCACATGTTCCATTTGAAGCCATATCCTGCGGAGGAATACTTATATGCCGTTTCCGCGTTTACCGCGATCATGTATTCATCACCTAAGCTTGCGTTATATACCAGTGTAGGTGTAAACGGCATCAGGAAATCCGTTGTCGTGAGCGTAGGAATGGTAAACACAAGATTGCCGGTGGCATTGTTGACATATCCCGTTCCGGCCATCCCGGCAGACTGCGAGGTATACGACCAATAGGATTCCAAGCCCTTCATATCCCGATAAGTAACAATCAGTCTCGGGCGAATCGTAGGATTGGTGCTTTTTATACTTGTGAATTTTGACACATCCGTTCCGGTGATGTTCTTGAAGCACAAACCATAATTCGTTGTTTCACCGGAATACCATTCTTTCAGAAGGGACGTAATGTTCCATTCACAAAGCGAGCCGGAGGAAATCGTCCCATAATCAATATAGCTGGAAAAACTCCCTTGCCCAGCCAGCATTTTATTCCAAGTAAGCGTAGTGTCCCAAGATGAAGTGACTGGGTATGCCCCAACCACGCTCAAATTGTTGCCTTCACTGTTCATAGCAAATACCGCATTTGTAATATAGGCAGAGTCCGGAATATCCGGCAGCGAGGTCGTTTTCCAATAAGCATATGCTTCGGCTCCAACATTCAAAAAAGCATAATTGCCCATATTCATATCTGGCAGCATGGAAACAATGTTCGTTGTCGTAACAGACGAATGCGGAGAATTCAGAGACGGATCTATCGTAACCGGAAAAACGCGGTCACTGTCGTTGATCCATTCCGGATCCGCTGTAACTGTGAGCTTATATTCTTTATTGCCGCTCTGTACCAAAGAATAGCTTACTGCATCCGAATATTCCTCCGCCGCGTCATACATATACGGCGCAGGAATGACATATACCGTCTCCCCCGTTTTTTCATCGGAGACAATGATTTCATTATCCTGCAAAGCTGCGGTAAGATTATTGAGCTTCAGCGTAAAAGTATAGCTATATGTATTCTTTTCTGATTTGACAATAATATTTTCTTTAACATTGTTAGAGACAGCCACATATTCAAGATCAACGCCGTCAAGGATATCGGCATACAAAATGCTTGCGGAGAGCTTGTCAAGCGCTGTCACCTTTTGAATTTTCGGGATATCGTCATTCAGCTCAGATGTGTAATTCATAACCTGACCTGAAACCTTTTTTCTTGCGCCGTCAAGACTCAGCGTGAGCTTACGATTCCCGTCATGCAGCGTCATAAGGACTTCGTTGCCTGTGGTTTTCTTGGCAAATTTCACTCTTGCATTGCTCGTAACATATTCACTTCCTGATGAAGAAAGTGTATTATCGATATCCTGCCATTTTCCGTCTGTATCAAGATAATGAACAGGATCGTCATACTGTACCGCGATAATACTTCCGTCCTCCAATCGGAAATGCTTAACGGTTTCCTCCCGCAGCTCTTCGAGTTCAAAAAGCTCGCTGATTGCAGAACGATCCTCTTGCGAAATATTGTTTTGCGCTTTTTCTTTCTTTGACTCCGCAAAAGAATCGGCAAAGACCGCCATAGGCAGCAAATATAGCACCATCAAAATAGATAAGAGGATAGACAGGGATCTCAGTCCGAATTTTTTCATATTCTTTTTCGTCCTTTCTTTGAAATGATTTTTGAAAATGCTTCCTTGATTATCCGAGTCCGCCAAGATGCTGCGTGTTTATTTCCTCCTCTCTTCCGATATTTGTTTTTTATGCGGCGGGAACATAAAAACAGATTATATATTTGGCGGTTAAAAAAACAGCACAAAATCATCCATCCCGATTTTGTGCTGTTTTATTAAATACACACAATAAAATATACGGCAAAAAAATCTGTCGTTTCTTCGGATACGATTGTTCTTCCTATCCATCATTTTTAAGTCTCCTTACTCAAATACAATATTCGGAACACGTCACCTTTTGTTGATATTATAGCATTTCTACAAAATATTGTCAATATATTGTTTCAAATTTATCCAAATTTGTAATTTTATACAAATCAGAAATTATCAATTAAGCAATATATACAAAATCCCAAAGAAATTTTATTTTTGTATGCACGGATCTTTAGTTTCCTCTAAAAACTATCCCCATATCAAAGTTATTTGACATGGGGAGGGATAATTTTATGACAAAAGAAAGTTTGGCTTTATCAATTTTTGCTCTGCAATTTCATTGCTTCCACCAACTTATGTAAATTGGTGTACGAGTTCCATCTGCATACGGGATAGTCGTTATCTGCCTGACCGCCCGTCTTGTAATTAAGTGTCCTTTTTTGATGTATGATCTCCGCGTTTTGGATCGCATCCTGCAACATAAAAGCTCCGCCAAAAATCTTGGCAGAGCTTTGTCCTCGGGTTCTTGCAATCATCTGCTATATGTCGCACGCCGATTATAACAGTTTGTGCCTATACTGTTCCGGTGAATTAAAGTTCGGGATGTTTGCTGACAGAAGAACAATATAATTTTATCAAATCCAATTATAGGAACGGTTTTTATTGGTGTATTGTAACCAAAGATACGCAAAATTCACCGGAAACAGGAAAAACCCTGCTAAAATTGGATTTGGACCTGGCAAAATATGTTTGCTAATTGAAAATTAGCAAACATCTGATTTTCATTAGCAAATCCCCCAAAAATCGTTCGTATCCAATCAGCAAAATATTCACTCCTTAGCGCATAAAACCCGTTTGACAATTTTGGGGCTTCAACGTATAAAACGGAAAAAAAGAATATGCTGCAAACCATCAAAAGTGGCTTGCAGCAAGGGTTTTGGCGTCCCAGACTGGACTCTAACCAGCGACCTGTTGCTTAGGAGGCAACTGCTCTATACGACTGAGCTACTGGGACATATTCATCAATTATGTATTTTTATTCATTTTCCCGCCCCGCAGGATATAGAACGATCGCCCGCTTGGAGGCGAACGCTCTATCCTGCTGAGCTACAAGGACATATCCGCCGAAAACCGGCGATAATTTTATTTTTTCGCGGAGTCCCCGACATTGGCAGGCTCCTGCTCGCTGCCGGCATCCGTCTCGGAGCCGTCCGTATCCGGCGTACCCGTTTCCGACTTGCTTTTCTCATACGCGGCAATGTCCTCGTCCGTAATACAGGGGACTTCCTCCGTAAATACCGGCCGATTATCGGATTCTCCGCCTAAATGCTTGGCTCCCTTGCGGCGCGCCTTTCGAACTTCCTCCTCCATATGCAGTTCACGTCCCGCGTCGGTCGTATAATAGGAATAGGTATCCGTTGCAAGTCCTTTTTTGGCAAGCCTGCGGTCAACCGCAGAATACATGACGGTATATAGAATCGCAAATACCGGCACGCCGATAATAAGACCCCAAAATCCGAGTAGTCCTGTCATGACGATAATGGCGGTAAACATAAAAACAGAGGACGCTTCCACTCCCGAGCGTATAATCTTCGGACGGATCATCCGCTTGTTGACAAAATGGAGAATCACCATAAACAGAACAAACCAGATCACCTGGATCGGATCCGCCAAAAGAATGATCAACGCGCCGACAACTGTGCCGATCAGAATTCCGAACACCGGAACAATACAAGCGACGCCTACCAGTACGCTTACAATCGGATAATAGGGGATTCCGATAATGGAGGTGCAGATAAAGCAGATTGTTCCGATAATCAGTGCGTCCGCAAGCTGTCCTTTAATGAATCCGCCGAAATTTTTATTGGCAAGATTGGCGCCCTTGGCGAGCGCAGCATATCTCTTTTTGCTGAACAAGGCATATCCGGCCTTTTTGATTTGCGCGATCAAGCGTTCTTTCACAAACAGGAAATATACTGCGAGAATCACCCCAAGGAAAAAATCCTTGATGATCCCGACAGCGGTCCCCGCCACGCTTGCGACGTCAGGAATGATCGTGTTGAGCCCTGTATAAATTTTGTCGAGCAGCTCCACCGCGTATTCCGTTATTTTATCAATATAGCCCGCCAGCACGCTATCTCCCGCCGAAAGTCCGAGCAGCCATTCCTTGACGGTCTCAAAATAAAGCCCCGAGCGATTTTGCAGGTCCGCATAGCCGCGAAAGACCTGCGGAATGACCCTCCACACAAAGAGAACCGCGGCCACGATCACGACAAGAAGCGTACATAGAACGGAAAGCGTTCTCTTCAAACGATATAAGCCTTTCCGATCAAGTCCTTTCAGGACGGTCCTCTCGTAAAAATTGACGAAAGGCGAGAGCAGATACGTAATCAGGATTCCATAAAAAACGGGATTGAATACGGAAAGGATTTTTGAAACATAACGCCCGAAAGTGTTAAAATCCAAAAATAAAAATATACAAAAAACGACGCAGAAAATGACAATGAAAGCATATAGCGCAATGGTCGCATATTTTTTGTTCCATTCGATTTTCACGCGCCGGTCGCCTCCTTCCCGCATGCTTCTCAACCCGTTTTCTTACAGCGTTATGATATTATGATACACGCCTTCGCCGTTTTAGTCAAGTAAATTTTTTAAACAAATGAGAAGTCTCAATCATTTTAATAAAAATCAACGGAAAGCTCCCTGCATAACGCGGTCCTGCGATGGAATAAACCTATACAAAATACGGCGCCGAGGCAAAGACACGGCGCCGCAGGTAAGTACAGAAAATCCGATACGGCATCAGGAAAGCTTCCGCAGGCTTACCCGTTGGTCACGCTGATGCAGCCGAACGCACAGTCAAGCCTGCACTTCACGAGCGCATTGCCCTGCGATTGATTTTTGATGGAGGCAAAGGCCGCGCTGTTCTGCGGATCCGCCTTGATGCCGGCAGGGAGAA
>OKXB01001794.1_pt1 | contig 19460 bp, 23 predicted proteins | sample 1601731 | NCBI WGS metagenome assembly OKXB01 (sample SAMN04414077, study PRJEB24778) | human gut metagenome | material: faecal | host: Homo sapiens | reverse complement strand
AAGAATTATTAGAGAAGATTGATAAGAATATTATTAAGAGAGAAGATATATTTAGCGATAAGAAATAATATAGGAAGGTTATGATGGAATTAGAAGTTAGATATTATTATAATAGTGATAAGCATGATGATATTATAAAGCTAATTAAAGATAGGACTAGTCTTTTGGATAAGGGAGAATTTTATGAGAAGACTATTCAATATAATCATCCGATGAAAGAATATAATTTTTATTCTAAAGAGATAGATGGAAGATTTAGAATTAGAATTACTAAAGGAAAAGATGATAGTAAGTGTATGATATCTTGGAAGAAGAGAATGGGAGAAGTAAAACAAGATGATATTAATCAAGAGGAGGAAATAGAAGTTGGTATTAATAGTCAAGATTATGATAATTTGATAAAGTTAGTTAGTGATACACTTCATATGGTAAGAGTAGAAAGTTATGAGAGATATCGTCATGTATTTAAGAATGATGAAGTAGAAGTAGTTGTAGATAAATATCCGTTTGGTGTTTGTTTAGAAATAGAGAATAAGATAGATAGTGATGATATTGATATGATTAAAGATAATGTTAAGAAATGGGTATCAATGTTAGGACTTAGAATAGAAGACTCTTATAAGTTATCTTGGGATGATAAATATAGTGAATTATGCAAGGAACAGGGAAAGACTATATATAGTGACGTATTATTTAATAAAGATATGCCAGAAGTGAAATAATATAAATATAGTATTTTAGATAAGTAGGTATTATGAAAGAGATAGAAATATTAGTAGAAGTATATGACGATCTAGATAGAGTAAGAGATGCTTTAAGTGAGTTTGATTATGTAGGAGTTAAGAAGACTATTGATGAATATTATTATGATCCTTTAAGAAATACTTTGAAGCCTTCAGAGAATGGAGGACTAGATCATTGTTTAAGATTAAGAGAGAAAAATCAGGAATATTCAATTACTTATAAAGATGATATTTTTGAGGGAGATAAATGGTTATATTCTAATGAATATGAAACTAAAGTAGAATCTATAGAAATTACTAGAGAGATTTTTAAGAAATTGGGATTAGTTAAATTTATAGAGATAAATAATGAGAAGGAAACATATACATTTGGAGATTATGAAATAGTTATAGAGAATGTTAAAGACTTGGGTATATTTATGGAAGTAGAGTATTGTACTTATGATGAAGTTAATGTTAGTGAAATTAAGAGTAAGATACAGGAATTTATTAATAGTTTAGGAATAAGTGTTAGTGATGAGTTAAATATGGGTAAGCCAGAAATGTATATGAAGAAGCATAATATAAGAATAGATTAGAGATAGATAATAATTTTAATAAATACTAGACAAACTATAAAAAAAGTTATATAATAATTTACGAATCAAGAAAAACTATGATTAGGACACGATTATATTATTAGATTTAGAGAGAGTTAGTGATTGGTGGAAACTAATATGAAGATAATATGATTACTACCTAGGAGTTGCTACTGAAAAGATAGCCGGGATATATGTCTCGTTAATTAAATTAAGACCAAATTAGGATGGTACCGTGTTTATATACACTCCTTATATGAGGAGTGTTTTTTATTTATATGAAGGAGAGTGATAATATGATAAATATTAAAGAAGATGAAAAGTTAAGTGTAATGAATCATAGTTGTGCACATTTATTAGCACAAGCAGTTAAACATTTGTATCCAAAGGCAATGTTTTGGGTAGGACCAGTAATTGATAGTGGTTTCTATTATGATATTGATTTAGGAGATGAAGTAATTAAAGAAGAAGATTTAGAGAAAATTGAAAAAGAAATGAAGAAGATTAGTAAGGATGGAAAGAGAATTGTACGTCATGAAATATCTAAATCTGAAGCTCTTGAAATGTTTAAGGATGATCCATATAAGATTGATTTGATTAATCGTATGGATGAGGATGATACGGTAATTAGTTGTTATACTCAGGGAGATTTTACGGATTTATGTCGTGGGCCTCATGTAGACACTGTTAAGGAACTTAAATATTTTAAATTACTTAAAGTTAGTGGAGCTTATTGGAAGGGAGACGCTAACAATAAGATGCTTCAAAGAATATATGGAGTATGTTTTGATACTGAAGAGAGACTTAAGGAATATTTAGATTTACTTGAAGAAGCTAAGAAGAGAGATCATAAGAAGCTTGGTAAAGAATTAGATTTATTTATGATAAGTGAATATGGTCCAGGATTTCCTTTCTTCTTACCAAAGGGTATGATTATTCGTAATGAGTTAGAGAATTTCTGGTATAAAGAACATACTAAAGAAGGATATGACTTTGTAAAGACACCAATTATGCTTAATAAAGAGTTATGGGAAGTATCAGGACATTGGTATAATTATAGGGAGAATATGTATACTTCTGAGATAGATGAGAAGACTTTTGCTATTAAGCCAATGAACTGTCCAGGGGGAATGTTAGTATATAAGAATAGTTTACATTCATATAAAGATTTACCTCTTAGAATAGGAGAGCTTGGTCAAGTACATAGACATGAAGCTAGTGGAGCTTTAAATGGATTATTTAGAGTTAGAACATTTACTCAAGATGATGCTCATATATTTATGAGAGAAGATCAAATTGAGAGTGAAATAGTTAGACTTATTAATTTTATTGATAGAATGTATAAGATATTTGGTCTTACTTATGATATAGAGTTATCTACAAGACCTGAAGAGAAATATATTGGATCTATAGAGATATGGGATAAGTCTGAAGCAATATTAGAGAAGGCTTGTCATGAAGCTGGACATGATTGTAAGATTAATCCTGGTGATGGGGCATTTTATGGACCTAAATTGGATTTCCATATTAAAGATTCTCTTGGTAGAGTATGGCAATGTGGTACAATACAACTTGATATGAATTTACCTGAGAGATTTGATTTAACTTATGTAGATGCTGATGGTAGTAAGAAGAGACCTATTATGTTACATAGAGTAATATATGGATCTATAGAGAGATTTATTGGTATTTTGATAGAGCACTATGCAGGAGCATTTCCTACTTGGTTAAGTCCAGTACAAGTAAATGTTATCCCAGTTAATAATGAATATCATTTAGAATATGCTAATAATTTGATGAATAGATTGAAAGAATTAGATATTAGATGTGAAATGGATGATAGGGAAGAGAAACTTGGATATAAGATAAGAGAGAGTCAAACTAAGAAGATTCCTTATACTTTAGTTATTGGAGATAATGAAAAGAATGAAGATAAGATTACTTATCGTAAGTATGGACACAAGGATACTGAGACAGTAAGTACTGAGGAATTTATTAAGATGATACTTGAAGAGATTAAAACTAAAGGAATGAATAAATAATAGATAGATAAGAAGAATTATGAAAGTAATTCTTCTTTTTCCATTAATTGGATAGATGGATATATGTAAAATTTATGTCAAATATATAGCAAAGAATTAAAAGTGTGCTATAATTAACTTAAATGATAGTGATGGTAGTAAAACATTATCATTGTGGGAGGTGTTATCAGGGGCACACACTAAAATAAATACATAATTAAAAAGGAAGGAAAAATATGAAAAAGATAGGAAAAAGATTTAGTTATATTACCAAGATTTTTCTAGTACTAGGATTATTATTTAGTAATTTATCTGGTTTATCTGTAGTATTTGCATATGAGAATGAAGCACCATTTGGAATAGAAGTTAAGAATAACAAGATAGTTATTAATTATAATGATCAAGAATTAGATGATAAGGATAATATAAAATTAACATTAAAAGAAAATTATAAGTATTTAGATGATACTACAGAAGAAGAAGTTAATGATAGTTATAATATTAGTGGTACTGAATTAAAGGATAAAGATGGATATGAGATGGTATCACCAATGTTAGATAAAGTAGTATTTGATGGATTATATGAGGTAGTTATTTCATTATATGATGAGACTACTGATGAAGAGATTGGAGTAGTTAATTACTCTTATAATGTAGAGTTTGAAAAAGGACTTGATGTTAAGGTATATGACTTAAATGATAAGTTACTTACTGCTACTGATGGAGTATATGCTACTAAAGGAGATATTAAATTAGTATCAAGTATTTTACCTGGGGGACTTAAACCTACTGATACGTTTATGTATGAAGGAGTAGAATATACTGCTGAAGATTTACTTGGAATAGAAATTACTCAAGAAGTTAGTTTTTATTCTTTATATGGAGAATATACATTAACTCAAGAGATTAAAGTAAATGAAGGTACTTCTCTAGAAAGAGTATTTAGTAAAGATATTAATGTAATGTACGGAGAATATGAAGATAATTCTCAGGTATTAAATGAAGTTACTACTGATAATGGCTTAGATGATAGATATTATTTCTTTAGTGATAGTGATGAAGGAATATTATATGTATATCCTAGAAATGATGAAGGATACTCTATAAATGATTTGTTTAAGATACTTGATGAAGCCATATTTGATAGTGATATTAAATATATTATTAGTAATAGTGATAGTGAAGACTTAGAAGAAAGTTATCAAGAATATTTGAGTACTTTTGATGATACTACTTTAGAAGAACCTATGACACGTGAAGAATATTATCAAGAAACTTATATTAATAATGATACGGTTATTACGTTATATAATGATTGGGTAAGTTTAACATATAAGGCTTTATTAGTGGGAGATATGAATAATGATCTAGTTATTGATGAAGAGGATGTTAAACTATTAATTAATCAAGTAGTTGGTGCAAGTGAAGAAGATACTGTTACTGGTGATGTATATAAGGATGAAGAAATTAATACATTAGATGTAATTAGATTATACGGAGTATATAAGAATAATACTTGGAATGATGATCTAGCTGGTAATGATATGACTACTAAGGGTGAATTAGTAGTGGATAGTAATGATATTGTATCAGGAGATGAATTTGTTCTTAGATATGTACTAAGAATATCTAGTGATAAGATTAGTGGCCTTGCAGGAATGATTAATTATGACAAAGAAATGTTAGAATTAGTTGGAATAGAGGCACGTGATACATTTATTGGAAGTAATTATGAAGGTAAGTTCTTGTATCTAGGAGATGAAGAATTAACTGGTACAATGAATGAAAGAACTCAAGAATATGAGGAAGAAGAGTATACTGTATTAACATTAACATTTAAAGCTAAGAAAGCTGGTACTAGTACAGTTTCTATTAGTGATAATGAATTATTTAATAGTTTAGAATACTATGATGCTAGTGAGATGGAAGTTAGTACAGAAGTTATAGTTAATGCTTCAAGTGATAATACTTTAAGTTCATTAACAGTAGCTGGTGTAGAAATTCAATTAGAAGAGAATGTTCTCGATTATGTAATAGAAGTAGATAATGATAAGACTGAAGCTTTAGTTGAAGCAATTACTAATAATAGTACTGCGAAAATTTCATCAATAAATGCCCCTCTTGAATTAGTTGTTGGTGAAAATGAGATATCTATTACAGTAGTAGCAGAGAATGGTGATGAATTAGTATATACTGTTAAAGTAATTAGAAAAGAAGCACCTAAAGAAGAGACAGCTACAAATATGAATTATCAAAATAATGATAATGATAATAATACTCCAAATGATAATACTCCTAAACCTGATGATAATAAGAGTGATGATAATAAGAATACTGAACCTGAAGAAGAAGATGGAAAGTTATCTAGAATTATTATAATTATATTGATATTATTAGTAATAGCAGGACTTATTTATTTGATATTTAAAGATGATCAAGAAGATGAAGAAGAGAGAAAGACTAATAAGGAAATAGATAAATTGAAGAAAGAGAAAGAATTTCCTGAAGTTAAGAAAGAGAAAGTAAATAAACCTAATACTAATAAGAATAATAAAAATACTAAGAAAGGAAGATAAAATATCTTCTTTTTTCTTGTCAATTATTATGGATAATGATATAATTAAGATAATAATAGAGGGATTAGGTGATAGTGATGAATAATAAGGGACAAGCACTAGTAGAATTTGTATTAATATTACCAATATTTCTATTATTATTATTAGCCATATATGATTTTGGAAGGATATTTAATACTAAGAATATGCTTGAAGGAAATAGTAATGATATAGTAGAGATGGTTAAGAATGATAAGTCTTTAGATGATATTAAGAGTATATATAAGGATATAGATATTAGTATTAGTACTGAGGAAGAATATAGGGTAATTGAAGTAAGTGATAAGATGGAGTTAATGACTCCAGGATTTAATAGAATATTTGGGGATCCATATAAGGTTGTAGTGAAGAGGTATATTCCTAATGAATAAGTTAAATAATAAAGGGCAATCTTTAGTTATGTTTGTAGTTATATTACCAGTAATTATAATGATTTTGATGATGGTAGTAGATATAGGAAAGATGGTTAATTTAAAGAGTGAATTAGATAATATTAATTATATAGCTATTAGTTATGGATTAGATAATATTAGTGATGATGATATTCAGGATAAGATTAGGAAGTTAATATATAAGAATAAATTAGGAATAGATGAAGTTAAGATAGAGATAAATGATGGTGAAGTAGATATTACTTTAGTAGATGGAATAGATTTGATTTTGCTTAAGGAGAGTAATATACTTAGAGTTAGATCTAGTTATAGAGGGATAATTAGTGATGAGAAAAAGATTATTGAAAGGAATAGGTAGGTGGTAATTATGTATCATAATGGAAAGATAATTACAATATCTTCAGTAAAAGGAGGAGTAGGTAAAACTACTTTAACAATTAATTTAGCAGGATTATATTTTCTTATGAAGAAGAAAGTGTTGATAATTGATTTGGATTTGTATGCTGGGGGAATAGCTACTTGTTTAAATATAGATGCTAAGAGAGATATATATACACTTATTGATGATTTAAGTAATAATAGATCAGTAGAACTTAGAGATTATATTGTAACATATAATAGTGGAATAGATATATTAGCTAATCCGAGAGATCCAAGAGATGTATCTAAGATAGAGAGTAAATATATTAATAAGATATTTGATATAGCTAAGAGTGAATATGATGTTATTTTGGTAGATACTTCTCATTTATTAGATGAAATATGTTTGGTAGCTTTAGATGCTTCTGATATGAGTGCTTTTGTTATTACTAATGATCTAGTAGATCTTAAGAATATGAAGAGTTTGATTAGTATATTTAAAGAAATGAATAAAGAGAATTATAAGATAGTACTTAATAATTCTAGAGATACGGGAAGAGATTATATTAGTTTATTTGATATTAGAAATATGATTAAGAGAAATGTTGATTATACGATATCTAGAAATTTTTATATTAAGAATATAGATAAGTATGTACTTAATGGAGAGATATTAACATTAAATAAGGGAATTACAAGATTTAATGCTAGTGATATAGCTAATATGAATCATTTGGCAAATTCTTTGATACAGGAGAGTAAGGAGGAAGATGCTAATGAAAAGAAATAATAATGAAGAGACTAGTAATAGTGTTACTTTATTAGATGAATTTAATGTTAAGAAGAAAGAACATGTAGTAGTAGAGGATGTTAAGGATTATGATGTTATTCCTGATAAGGAGAAGTTAGATGCTCTTAGGGCTAATATAGTACAGAATCTGATTAATAATCAGATACCAGATAATGTTTCTTTGGAACAATATATTAATGATGAGATTGATAGTGTTTTAGAAGATTATAATTTGGGATCAGTTGAGAGAAATCATATATGTAATTTGATACAGAATGAGATTAATGGATATGGACCTCTTACAGATTTACTTAATAATGATGCTGTTACGGAGATAATGGTTAATGGTACTAATGATATATATGTTGAGATAGATGGTAAGCTTGTTAAGGATGAGTCAGTATCTTTTATTAATGATACACATATTATTAGAACTATTCAGAGAATTGTACAGCCTTTAGGTAGAACTATTGATGCAGTTAATCCGATGGTTGATGCGCATTTAAAGGATGGATCAAGACTTAATGCAATTATTCCACCTTTATCTTTGACAGGACCTATTATTACTATTAGAAAGTTTTCTAAGAAGATGAATAGTGTGGATGATCTTATTCGTATGGGTACGATGACTGCTAATATGGCAATGTTTTTACAGGCTTGTGTTAGAGCTAAGTTAAATATTATTATTAGTGGTGGTACTGGTGCTGGTAAGACGACTCTTTTAAATATTTTAAGTGGATTTATAGATGATGAAGAGAGAATTATTACAATAGAGGATGCAGCAGAACTTAGACTTCATCAGTCACATGTTATATCTCTTGAGACGAGAATGGTTAACTATGAGGGTGAGGGCGAGATAACGATAAGGGACTTGGTAAGAAATTCACTTAGAATGAGACCTGATAGAATAATTGTCGGAGAGGTTCGTGGTAAGGAAGCATTTGATATGTTACAAGCGATGAATACAGGACATGAAGGATCTATTACAACTTTACATGCTAATTCTAGTGAAGATGCTATTAATAGACTTGAGACAATGATGCTTATGAATGATATGGAATTACCAGTATATGCTATTAGAAATTATATAGAGAAAGCAATTGATATAGTTATTCAAATAGAGAGACTTAGTGATGGTAAGAGAAAGGTTACTTCGATATCAGAGATAGTGGGACTTAAGGATGAGAAGGTTGAATTAAAGGAAATATTCTCATTTAAGGAAGATGGAGTATCTGATCAGGGTAATGTTATGGGTGAGTTTGTGGTTTATAAGAGAGTACCAAATGTATACGATATAATTAAAAGAAAAGGAATTCAGTTAGATAATATTTTTGGTGGTAAATAATGAATGTTAGTAGATGGAAAATGGTTAGTTATATGGCAATACTAATGATTATATGTGTGTTAACTTTTTTAGTAGCTAAATATATCATTAGGAGTAATATACAGGGAGAAGAAATACCAATAGATACTAGTACTAGGATATAGAAGGATGGTGATATAATGGATGAACATTTGATAGTAATAATAATTCAAATATTATTAGTTTTTTCAATGATTACCATTATCACTTTATTTATTAGGCTTAATAATGCTGTTAAGTTAGAGAAAAGAATAGCTAAATATAGTGTTAGATATAATAAGAAAGCGAAGAATTTATCTTTCTTTGAAAAGGTATGGAATAAATATATTTGGTTTGTTAAGAGGCAAAGAAAGAAAATTAGAAAGATGCTTCCTACTTTAGTTAAGAGATATGATAAGTATGTACTTCATGAGGATGTGAAGGCAGAGGATTATGTTACTCATAAGTTTGTGATAGGATTTTTACTTATGTTATTAGGAATAATAGCGATGGCTATTCAGGGACAAGTTATTTCAATGTTTCAGTTACTTATTAGTTTTGCGATAGGATTTATGTTACTTGATATAGGGTTAGTAATTGAACAGAGAATTAATAGGAAGAAGATCGAGAATGATATTTTGAAAGCTATTATTATTATGAATAATGCTTTTAAATCAGGTAAATCTACGATGCAGGCTGTGGAGATAGCTAGTAAGAAATTACCGGGAGCGATAGGTCTTGAATTTAAGAAAATATATGAAGAGATGCAATATGGATTATCGATAGAGACAGTTTTTAGTAGATTTTCTAAGAGAGTAAAACTTGAAGAAGCAGAGTATTTAGCATCTTCTTTGATGATTCTTAATAGAACTGGAGGAAATATAGTAGCAGTATTTAATTCTATTGAGAAGACATTATTTGATAAGAAGAAACTTAAAGAAGAACTTAAGAATTCTACGACAGTATCTAAATTAGTAGTTAGATTATTATTAGTAGTACCAATAGTATTTGGACTAATTGTATATATGTTAAATCCTAGTTATTTTGATCCATTCTTTGAAAGTACTTTAGGATATGTAATGATAGGTATAATTTTTGTTATGTTTATTATATATGCTTATCTATTAGATAGAATAGTGAGGGTGAATTATTAATGAATAAAGAGGAATTAATTAGAAAGCTATATAGTGATAGATATGTTAATAATTTTATTAAGAAAGTTAGTTTACTTGGGATGAAGAGAAAACTTGATCCATATAATACGATAATATTAAGAGCTATAACAACATTTATTATATTTGTAATTATATTATATAATTATGATTATGGATATATATGGGCTCCAGTAGGTGGTTGTGTCTACTATATATTATTTAATCAATTATTTATTAATAAGAAGATTAAGAAGAGAGGGATAAAGTTAGAGAATGAAGCAATGCATTTCTTTGAAGTATTAACTTTATCACTAGAGACAGGAAGAAATTTAGTAGAAGCTATAGACGTTACTACTTCTAATGTAACGGGAGACTTGTCTGATGAGTTTAAAGAAGCTGTAAGAGAAGTTAGTTTTGGTAAGAGTTTAAATGAAGCACTTACGGATATGCAACTAAGAATACCATCTGAGAATGTTAATAATATAGTATTATCACTTACACAAGCTAATTTATATGGAAATAGTATTATAGATAATTTATATAATCAAATAGATTATTTAAGAGAGAAGAGAAAATTAGAAGTAAAGGGAAGAATTAGTAAAGTACCAGTATATATTAGTGTAATATCAGTATTTTTCTTTATACCATTACTTTTAATGATAGTATTAGGACCAGTATTGTTAAGTTTTATGAAATAATTGTAATTTTATCTTTAAAAATAAAATAATTTATGATAAGATAAATAAATGAGAGGTGAGAAAGATGTCAGGACATAGTAAATGGTCTACAATAAAAAGAAAAAAAGGTGCTATTGATGCAGCTAGAAGTAAAGTATTTCAAAAGTTAGCTAAAGAATTATATGTAGCTGCTAAGGGAGGAGATCCTGATCCTGCTAATAATGCTAGTTTAAGAATGGTTGTAGAAAAAGCTAAGGCTGAGAATATGCCTAAGGCTAATATAGAGTCAGCTATTGCTAAAGCAGCTAGTAAGGGAGCAGGAGAAAGTTATGAAGCAGTAAGATATGAGGGATATGGACCATCAGGTATTGCTATGATGATTGATTGTCTTACAGATAATAAAAATAGAACGGCTGGTTTTGTAAGAAGTACTCTTTCTAAAAGAGGAGGAAATTTAGGAACTGATGGATCAGTTAGTTATATGTTTAAGAGAAAAGGATTAATAGTACTTGAGAATGTTTATAATGAAGATAAACTTATGGAAGATGTACTTGAGATGGATGTATTAGATATAGTAGTAGATGAAGATATTACTATATATACTGAACCAGATAAATTTCTAGAAGTAAAAGATGGATTAGATAAATTAGGATATAATAAATATATAATGTGTGAAGTAACATTTATACCAGATAATTATATAGAATTAGATGAAGAAGCTACTGAGAAAGTAATGTCACTGGTAGATGCTTTAGAAGATATAGATGATGTACAAGCAGTATATCATAATTTAGATATATAGGAGAATTATGAAGGATATAGATGAATATAGAAAAGAAAGAGATTTAATAGTAGCAGAGATAGGTGAATTTGAACCGGAAGATTTTGAGAAGTCTGGTATTACATTAGAAGAATATACTAATCCTAATGCTGATACTATTAAGAAATTAGTTGATTATGTAGCTCAAGAATATAATCAAACTACTATATATAGTGAATAGAGATAGATATTTAATATATTTATCTTTTTTTCATATTATATAGTATGAGACTAAAGGGGTATAAAAAAAAGAAGATAAGTGATTATCTTGGTAGAGGAATAATAATAATAGTTATGTCAGTTATAGGAGCTATTATATTTATAAATAGTTTTTCTAAGAGAGCAGAAGAGATACTATTACCGATGGCTGAAGCTAAATTAAGAAAGATAGTGGCTACTTTAATTAATGAGTCTACAAATGATTTAAAGTTTGATAAAGATTTATTTACTTTAGTTAAAGATAGTAATGGAGAAATAAAGATGGTTAATTATAATAGTTATGAAGTTACTAAATTAATTAATGAAGTTACGGGTAATATAGAGAGTAGGCTTGATAAGATACATGATGGGGATAGTGAAGAGGGGGTACTTGGTAATTATATTATTCAAGAGATACCTTTTGGAGTACTTATGGGGAAGAGTTTACTTAGAGGAATAGGTCCTAAGATCAGGATTAAGAGTGAGATGGTAGGAAGTATGGTTAGTAAAATTGAGACAGAAGTTAAACCATATGGTATTAATAATGCTTATGTAGAGACAAGAATACATTTAGCAGTAAGAGGAAAGATATATTTACCTTTTGTTACTAAGGACGTAGAGATAAGTAATGTAATACCAATATCATTAAATATAGTACAAGGAAGTGTGCCGTCAGGATATATAGCTAGTTATAAATAAAAGATGTTACCCTAAGGCAACATCTAAAATCATCATGATAGTGAAACCAATAATAGTAAAGAAAGCCATTAGTTCTTTCTTTTTATTAGTTTGACTTTCAGGAATTAGTTCAGATACAATGACATAGATCATAGCTCCGGCAGCAAATGATAAGAAGAATGGTAAGAGAATTTGCATTTTTACTACTAAGAAGGCTCCAATTACTCCGAAGATAGGTTCTACGATAGCGGATAATTGTCCATAGAAGAAAGCTTTTTTACGTGAGAGGCCTTCTCTTAGGAGGGGGATAGAAACAGCGGACCCTTCAGGAAAGTTTTGGAGACCAATACCAATAGCTAGCATTATAGCGGATATGGTAGTGGCTCCAGTTAAACCATAATAAGTAGCTCCGAAAGCAATACCTACAGCAAGACCTTCTGATTGAAGCTATCAGGCATCACGCTTATTATAAATAAAATTTAACTCTTTAAAGTTAAAATAAATATCAATATTTCCATCTTCGTGTATGAAAATATTTTTAATTAGTTTTAAGATTAAATCCCTATTTGGATATCTGTCTCTAAATTCTAGAACTTCTTTTTTTATAATATTAAATGTATCTTCATCTTTATTTGTCTTTTCTAAATATTCATTTATTTCGTTTAATTTATCCTTTTTTAAAGATATTTCTTTGTTAAGTTTTTCCTGTATTCTTTGATACATTTCTTCAGTTATTTTATTCTGCAGTTTATCAATATACATATTATCTAAATTATTTTTTAAGGTTTCAATTTCAATTTCTAATTTTTGTTTTTTTTTAGTATAAGTATCAAATGTATTATTATTTTTATATTTTTTAAGTATTTCTGACTCTAATTTATCATCACGAACTAAATATATTATTTTCTTAATTTCATTTACTATACCACGTTCTAAAGTGTCATAATCAAAACCATGCGCAGTACATAGTCTAAAATCTTTATTATATTTTCTATAATAATTGCAAACTGTTGTACTTTTTCCATTAGCACGCCTTGCTCTAATTCCAATATTATGACCACAATCAGCACATTTTAATAATCCATCTAATAAAAATAATTCTTTTTTATCATTTCGTTGATGTTGTTTTGGTAATAATGATTGAACTTTGTTAAACGTATTTTTATCAATAATAGGTTCATGAGTATTTTCTACGATTATCCAATTTTCTTTTGGATTACAGATTATTTTACGATATTTATAACTTAATCTAGAACGTCTATTTTGAATCATATCTCCAGTATATAATCTATTTTGTAATATCTTTTTTATTGTAGTATTGCACCAATATCCATATATATTTCCATTATTACCACTTCTTATAAAATTTCTATTTCTAGTTATAGAAAATGTTGGTATATTCTCATTATTAAAAGTATCTCTAATCTTATTAATTCTAATACCACTAGCAAACATATCAAATATTCTTTTAACAATTGGTGCCTCAACTTCATCTATAACTAAATGATTTTTATTGTTTGGATCTACTTTATATCCAAAAGGAGGACAACCACCAACCCATTTGCCTTCGCTTTGCATAGTATGAAGTGCAGTTCTAATTTTTTTTGATAAATCTTTAGCATACATATCATTTAATATTGCTTTAAATGGTGCAATATCATTATTCGAATTATCTAAAAATGTATCTATATTATCTGTTAGAGCAACATATCTAACATTATGCACTGGGAACCATTTTTCCACATATTCTCCGGTACCAATATAATCTCTTGATAACCTTGACAAGTCTTTAGTAATAACCATATTTACTTTTCCATTTTCAATATCATTTAACATTCTTTGAAAATTTGGCCTATTAAAATTAGTACCAGTATATCCATCATCAATATAAATATCTACTAAAGTATAACCTTGCTCTTTGACATATTTAGTTAATAATATTTTTTGATTCCCGATACTTTCACTTTCACCTAAATTATCATCTTCTTTAGATAGTCTTATGTAAATTGCAACCAAATATTCTTTTACTATATTTCTTAATGTGTTATACATTTTCCCTCCTTATTTAAAAGAAATATAATATTGGTTTATATTTATAATAACGCGTTTTAACCAAAATTACAGCCCATTTCTTTTTTAGTTTTTAAATAATTTATGATAACTTCTATTAATAAATTTTCTAATTCTTCATTATCATTGTCATAAAATAAATTAAATTTTAAATCTTGTTTTATAAAAATACCCCCTTTATTTTTTACTATCTAGTTAAATTTATGTGAAAGTATGACTATTTATTTATAAAAAAAATAGCTATAGTTATAGACTGAAAAATGACCGAAATTTAGGCCGTAAAAATCGTGATCTCTTAAATTCTAAAGTAAGCAGGATAAACCTGTTTACAAACAACTAGCCAGTGGCTAGTTTTAGCTTATTTTATAAGGTATTAGCAAAAACACTAGTGTTTACATTTATAAAAAGTATTATACAATCGTTAATTTTGCAATATTCACAAACCCTTATAAATAAAAGGTTTAAAAAAAGCGTTATACAAACGTACATACTTTTCTAATATGTTTTTTTGATATTTTCGATCAAATTTTAATAGTTTTTTATATGATTTATGGCCCAAAGTTCGGCCATAAAAACTAAATTTAAAGGGTATTAGAATATGAAAAAGCACTAATCCCTGATCTGAGATTAGCACTTTAAATACGATTATTTCATATTCTACTATATTGTATCACAAGAATATCAATAGTCAATATGTAACAAATGTCGTAATAACTATGCCAAAAATGTTGTATAAAAATTCGACTACCTTTATTTTTAGCGTATTTGTCTAATAAGATACTTTGATAGGTATTTATATATTGACTGATATATTTAATTTTTAGTTATTAAAAGTCAACAATAAATGTTGCTTTAATGTTATAATATTTATGAGGTGTTGTAATGGAACAATTGATACTAATTTCAATAAAAACAAAATATGCAAATCAAATTTTTAACGGAACAAAGTTATACGAATACAGAAGAAAAAGTATTGGAGAAAAAAATTGTAATAAAAAAATATTTGTTTATTCTTCTGAAGAAGAAAAAGCTATTGTAGGATATATAATTGTAGATAAAATTCTCGAAGGAAATATCGATTATATATTAGAAGCGACTAATAATAAAAATAATAGTGATATAATAGATTATTTTAATGGTTGTGATAAATGTTATGCTCTTAAAATAGTTAAAGCAGTTAAATTTAAAACACCAATTTATTTAAGAGAAATAAAAAAAGAAGAAAAAAATTTTGTAGTACCACAATTTTATCGTTACATAAAAGAAAATGAATATATCTATGAAGAACTAAAGGAAGGAAAAAGTTTATGAAAACATATAAAATGAAACTATTACCACAATATTTTAATTACATTAAAAATGGAACAAAAAGATTAGAATTAAGGTTAAATGATGAAAAAAGAAAAGATTTAGAAATAAATGATATAATTATTTTTGAAAAATTAAGTGAAGATATTGAATATTTGAATACAAAAGTAAAAAAAATATATAAATATAAAAATTTTGATGATTTAGTAAATGATTTTGATATTGAAGTTATTGGTGATAAAAGTATAACAAAAGATGAACTTCTACATACATTAAACGAAATATATACAACAGAACAACAAGATAAATATGGTGTACTAGCAATAGAAATAGAATTGATTTAAAGGAGGTATTTACATGAAAATAGATAATATTAAAAATTATATTTCAGAAACAAATCAAGAAAGTTTTATGAAACTTGCTGATGAAATATATGAACTTACTATCCACTTAAATGGTACATATCCAGGTTATAAAGAATGGTTTTATGACAAACAAATTAAAGGATGCTTAACACCAAATAGAAATATTATCTTTGTAAAAAATGAAGATGGTAAAATTATTGCACTAAGTTGTTTGAAAAAAGATGATGAAGAAAAGAAAATATGTACATTATTTGTTTCAGACGAATATAGAAAACTAGGCCTTGGCAGTTTATTGTTTGAGGAGTCAATGAAATTTCTAGAAACAACAAAACCATTAGTATCATTTACAGAAGACAAATTACCTATGTTTGAAAAAATAGTTACAAAATATAATTGGGAATTAACAGAAATAGTTGATGGAATATATAATGATGGTATAAGAGAGTTTTGTTTTAACGGACAACTTACTAATCGAAAATATAGAGAAGAACTTATTGAAATATTAAAAAAAATAAGGGATAAGGCAAAAACTGAACTTCAAGATAATGATACAATTGAAAAAATTACTATTAGAAGATAATAATTAATAGAAAAACTACCAAAATAATAATATAAATTATGATTGGTAGTTTTTAATTTTAAACCAATATTATATTTCTATTGTGATACATGAGGGCTACAATCTTCAGGGATATTATGAATAGTAATTGAAGAGATAAGCATTAAGATACGCTTATTTTTTTTATCAAGTAATTTAGAGAAGATTTTATCCGCTAAAAATAATAAAATACCTCCAGAAAGAAAACCAATAGTGACAGTTAACCAGGGATTAATATTCAGATTATTTGAATGATCAATAGCAGGACCTAATAAAGAAAAATAAGAAGCAGCGGTCATGACACCAGCAGCAAAACCTAACATAGCATCCATAACATTTTTACTAATTTTTTTAAAAAAGAAAACAATACTAGCTCCTAAAGCAGTAATACTATAAGTGAAAAGAGTAGCTATTAGAGCTTGATAAATATAATTAAGATTTAAAAACCAATTAAACATAAAACACCTCATTAATAGTGTATGAAAATGATAATATTTGGTTATGATATATAACTATATTGAAATATAAAATATTTTATGATATAGTGAGTATAAGGAGTATTGGAGGGAATATGAGTAATTATAAATTAGATAATAAAGAAGTAATATTATATGAAGGAAAAGGCTACTATGAAGAAATAAAGAAAGATATTCAATTAATATTAACTAATAAAAAGATAGTTATAGAAAGAGTGGGTGGATTATTTAAGAAAGAATTAAAATTAGTAGGAATAATACCACTAGAAGATATTAAAATATATAGAGATAAAATACAAGTAAAAAGACAAGATAATACAGTAATGATACAAACTATTGATAATAATATATCTATATCATTTGATAAAGATAAGAATGCTCGTGAATTAGAAAGAGAGATTATTAGTGCAAAGAGTGGTACTACTTCATTAGATAGAAATAAGAGTAGATTTAAGAAAGTAGTTAATTTTGTTAAAGATAATAAAGAAGTAGTATCGGTATTAGCTTCAGTAGTATTAGCTTTTGCTAGTAGAAATAGTGATTTAGATAGTAAAAAGTAAGGGGATATTATGAAAAAGATTAGTTTATTAATAATTATAGTTATGATGATAATGATAGGAGGATGCTCTAATAGTAAATTAAAAGATATACCTAAAGGATATATTAAAAGTGAAGAACATTTTGATAAAGATGGAATGCAAGACTATAGTGATTATGCTAAATATATATATGATAATGAAGAAGTAATTACTAATAATAAAGAATATAAAGAAATTACTATAGATGATATAGATAATGTAGTAGGTTATTTTGATGACTTTTATGGAGTAATTAAATTAGAAGGAATATATGATTTTGATACTAGTATTATAACTCAGGGGGATTATGTTAGAATAAAAACTAAAGAGGGAGAGAAAATAGGGGATTCAGTATATGGAAAGTATGATAATTATTCAGTATATTTCTTTGATAAAGAGAGTTTAACTTTATATTATATACATAATAATATATAAAATATAGATAGGTAGTGATAAAGATGATAGAAAGATATTCTAAAGAAAAAGTGGCAATAATTAATCCAAGTGATTTTGTTAAGAAGATAGGTGGTATGCCAGAGATAGCAATAGCATGTTATTCACATGTATTATTTGATAAGATAATAGAAAAATATCAAGGAGAAGTAATAGGAGAATTAGATTATACTGATACAGTTAAGAAAATATATAGAATAGAATATAAGGGAAAAAGGTACGCTATGTTTATGATGAGTGTAGGGGCTCCGGCTGCTGCTACTTGTATAGAAGATGTGCATGCGATGGGGGCTAATAAGTTTATAGTATTTGGTAATTGTGGAGTACTTGATAAAAATGTAGCAGATTTAGCTATAATTATTCCTAATAAAGCTATTAGAGGTGATGGATTAAGTTACCATTATATAGAGGATTCTTTATTTATAGATATTAATAAAAAATATAGTAATGTATTTAAAAGAATATTAAATAATAAAGGATATAGTTATGTAGAAGGTACTACATGGACAACGGATGCTTTTTATAGAGAGACTAAAGAGAAGGTTATTAAGATGAAGAATAATGGTGCTATTTGTGTAGAGATGGAAGCAGCAGCATTACAGGCAGTATGTGATTTTAGGGGAATAGATTTAATGACTTTCTTTTATGCAGCTGATAACTTAGATAATGATTACTGGGAGAAGAGAAGCTTATCAGGAAATGAAAGAGTAGAAGATAAGATACTAGTAATGGAGTTAGCTTTAGAATTAGCTAAAGAAATGTAAATATAAATAAAAATAACATATGCATCAAGTCATATGTTATTTTTTGGCGTAAAAAATATATAGAGAAACATATAGTGCTATTTTTTATCTAAACGAAATGTAGGTGAGGCTTGTGTATTATTGCCTTTGTTGTTTAGTATAAAAATTACCTAACAAGATTGCTAGGTTCAAATAGAACTAAGTGTTTCTCTAATATGAATGAAGTTTCCTTCACTTATATTCATTATAATATAAAAACTATTTTTCATCAAGTATTTAATTTAAAGTTAATTAATTTTTTGAAAAATTAACTTTAAGATAAAATGTTTGACAAGACAAAAATAACTTGTTATTATGTATGAGAACACTTAGCAGTTAGGTACTCCTTATTCTTATAAAATAAGATTGGGAGTTGATTTTAATGAGTAAGAAAGATTATATAAATATTTTCCATAGTATTATAATCCTCCTTTTACTATTAATAATCATCTTGTTGATTAT
>OKXB01001791.1_pt1 | contig 19484 bp, 19 predicted proteins | sample 1601731 | NCBI WGS metagenome assembly OKXB01 (sample SAMN04414077, study PRJEB24778) | human gut metagenome | material: faecal | host: Homo sapiens | reverse complement strand
GCAATTACTCCAGATTTTAATAATTACAGGGGGCACAAAAGTTGCAAGAAATTCAGCATCAAGGCAATTACCGCTATACGGCTATCCCCCTAATAACTCATCAAATACAGGTCAGCAATTCCCTCATCCGATGAATGACAGGAGCTTTTTTCTGCAGGCGTTCTTCATTGTTATGCCCTCCTGCAAATAAGATACAATCGAACCCCAAAGCGTCGGCCACCTCGGCATCGTGAATAGTATCTCCAACCATCAGGGTGTCTTCGGGTACAATCGGACAAGTCTGTAACATTTGCTGTCCCCGTTCGATCTTGCCGGCCGCATAAATATCATTCACCCCACAAGCGCGGTCAAAACGGGAATCGATCTGAAAATGCCGGAGCATCTGTTGCAACAAATCTTCCCGAAGAGCAGACAGGACATACTGTTTTACACCGGTTTGCTGTATGCCTGCCAGCACCTCTCTTACTCCTTCGTTCAATCCCACTTCGCCGGCATATTTATCATAGGTCTCGACAAAATCGACAGACAGTTCATGAAAAGATTCTTTCTCCATATCGAATCCGACCCGATCATAAAAGTCTATGACCGGAAAACCGAATTTTTCTTTATAATCTTCTACAGAAAGCAATGGCAAACCTCTTCTCCCGAGCATATCGTTCAACGTATTCACACCGACTTTCACATCATTCAATAAAGTACCGTTCCAATCCCACACGACATTTTTATACTTCATAAATTTATCTTTAATCCCTATTATTTATTCCTCTTCTTCTACAGGCTTATAAAAAGCTTCCGCTCCAGGCCAATCCAATTTTTTCCGCGCCACTTCTTCCGGGTAAATCATATACACCACATCAGCCTCGGTCGCCAACTCATTTTTTTCATTGAAAAGCTCCACGTGAGCGGTCACCAACCGTCTTGCCACTTCGGTCACCTTGGCTCTCAACCAAATTTCTCCCTGATCTGTCCGGACAGGCCGTCGGTATTTCACCTGCATTTCTGTTGTCACACCAGCTGTTTTTTCATGAGAAAAGATTGCCCAACTGGCAATCTCATCGATCAGTGTCGCCTGTATCCCTCCATGCAAAACATGAAAAAAGCCCTGATAATTCTCCGAGGGCACCCAATGGCAGGTGATATATTCACCTTCATCCACAAACTTACATTTCAGTCCATAAGGATTTGTCGGCGAACAACCGAAACAATTGTATCCCTCCAAATCCGCATAGGCATTATACATTTTCCGTTTTTCCATTTTACGTTCCGATTATCGAACCGTAAAATTAACGCATTTTTCTAAGAATTGTTGCCTGCTTTATATTTTTCATACTCGACCACGACCAATTCGATCGGAATAGCCAATAAACTCATTCGCCGGAAGATATCGGGCAGTTCCGTCCCGACAAACTCTTCACGTCTGGATTCAGTAATCTGCTTCGAAGCTCCTTCTGTCACAAAAAAGCCGACTCCCCGCTTGTTACAAATGATCTCCCGGGCCTGCAAATAGTCGTAGGCACGCATCACAGTATTCGGATTTACCTCCAATTGTACCCCCAATTCACGAACAGACGGAATCCGTTCCTGAGCTTTCCATTTACCTGTGACAATGTGATCACAAACCAAATCCACAATCTGCAAATAAATCGCCTGCGTCTCCTTAAAGTCCATAATCAGTAATATTGTCTTTAACCTTTGACTTTGAGATACACACCTTCGGTGCATTCAATGTATCCACTTTTACACCGGGAGATACCCATAACTGACATATCACACCCGAATATTCCTCGGGGCCACTTACATATAAAGTGTCTCCGGCCACCCGAAAACCAGTAACCTGCCGGAACGGTATCACACCGGTTATTTTAAATCCCTGCTTTACCTTTTCCGGCGACTCGATCACCCTGACTGCCATATCTGTATTATAGATCACAACGTTACTTACCGGCTGTTTATACAATTTTTCGATATAAGCCCCGGCTTTTTCCATCTCCTGATCACTTGGATTTTTTAAGTTATAAAAAATGATAAATCCCAAAATCACCGGTAAAATATAAAGGACTGCTAAAATTAAATCATATTTTTTCATTGTCTTTTCAATTATTGAACTTGTTTCGTTTTCAATTTTATCCAAATTACTGCCTGATAGGTCAGTGGGAAAATATAGAACACCAGTAACCAGCGGAAAGAAGGTAAATCTGGCAAGACTTCTCCTCCGTAAAAACTCAACTCATCGGGTTTCATTTGTGGCTCTGCCCCGAACAACTTATTCCCCAACCAGACGGAAACGGTTACCAAGGCCAATAAAAATATCACATGAACCAAAAAAGTCAATATAAAAGGATGCTTCCGGAAAGTGACCGATCCCCACATGCCTACCGACATTACATATAAAAACCAAATGACAACCATATTCACTACAATGCCATTGGTCAGCTTTCCATAGTTCAGTTCTTTCTGGTCATACGAAATATTCATCAGGTACCCACCCTCCGAAAAGTCGAACACATTCCCGATTTCGGTATGAACCACTTCCTGTCCGGGAGTCATGGCAGGGACCTGATTCCCGAAACTCCCGCTTACATACTCCAATCGATTGAGTCCTGTAAATTTATAACTATTCGTAATCGAAGCCAAAGCATAAAACATCAACAAATAAACGACAAGTAATACGACCGTGGAATTCAGGAAAGCCAGCACATATTTTTCAAAGACAGAAGCCGGTAACAACAGCGTATTCAATATTTTATCTTTTACAACAAAATCACGCAAAGAATGCAGAGCGACAACCAAAGCAAACAATCCATATAGTCCCCAGAACAGCTGACGATATACCCCTTTGTAATATTGAATAAAATCAGATACCTCCGCCGGATGTTCCAAAACCGCATTAAAAAACAATTCCATATCCAGTTTGCTATCTTCCTGCTGTAAGTTGGGCACCATTCCCCAGCGGCCTCTTAAAGATTCTTCGGCAAATAAAGCCGTTTCTCCCTCTCTCAGCTGCCTGAACACAAAATGATCCGTAATCTGTTCTATCGTTGTATTGACCAAGATCCGGCTCTTCTCGATAATGACCAAAGCATCGATCAAATTTTCCAGATCCCGGACCTGATGAGTAGAAATCACAACACAACGTTCCTCTGAAGCCACCGACGCAATCAATCGCCTGAACTGACTTTTTGAAGGGATATCCAATCCATTGGTTGGTTCGTCCATCATCAACAACCGGGTATTACAAGCTATCCCCAGACTGATCAAAGCCTTCTTACGCTGTCCATAAGACATTTGTCCCATTTTATCCGATTCGGATACTTCAAAAATTTCCATGGCATGGAACAATAATTCTTCGTCAAACTTCGGATAAAACCGACAGATCAAAGGGAAATAATCTTTCATCTTCATATCCGGCAAACAGATTTCTTCAGGAATGAAAAAATATCGGATAAAAAAGAAGGTTTCCTCAACCGGGGAATAGCATCACACACCTCTATCCGGCCTCGCAAAGGAAACAATAAACCACCGATCAATTTTAATAAAGTAGTCTTACCGGCTCCATTCTTTCCAAGCAGGCCATAAATATGCCCCCCGGTCAATGAAAGATTCAATCCGGAAAAAACTTCCCGTTTTTTTTGATAACCAAAATTCAAGTTTTCAATATAAATCATCTTTTCAATATTAAGATTGATAAATTTTTCATAGTGTATTAATATACTAATACACTACAAAAGTAGATATAATAATCAGAAAAACAAATTCTGAAGAAAAAAAACGGTCAAAATAACTCTTCGTTACTTTGACCGTTTCCTCTATCGTCAGTCAGCCTTCTCAGGCCGGATTCATAATCACATATTCGTAGCGATCGATTCGGCACAAGCTTTCATTTCCTCAGCCGGAAATTGCTTTTTAGGATTACAAAAATTCATATCGTCCCCTCCGTTGAGAGGCACCAGATGAACATGTGCATGCGGGACATCCAAACCCAATACAGCCACACCGACCCGTTGGCAAGGAATGGTTTTACCAATAGCCCTGGCGACCTTCTTGGCAAACACCATTAGCCCGGCTAACTCTTCATCCGAAAGATCGAACAGGTAATCGGTTTCTTTTTTAGGAATCACAAGCGTATGTCCCTTTTGCAAAGGATTAATATCGAGAAAAGCATAATAATGCTCATCCTCAGCTACTTTATAAGAAGGAATTTCTCCTTTCACGATTTTAAAAAAAATTGAAGCCATAACAAATCGCATTTTACAGACTGATATCCATAATTTCGAATTCCATTTCACCGGCAGGTACCTTCACCATCACTTTATCTCCTAATTTCTTTCCGACCAAAGCCTGTGCAATCGGTGTATGGATAGATAACTTCCCTTCCTTGAAATTTGCTTCAGTTTCAGAAACCAGAGTATAAGTCATTGTTGCTCCGGTTTTCGTATTTTTGATCGTCACCTTATTCAACATCTGTACTTTAGATGTATCGATCTGTGACTCATCGATCACCCGACAGGTCGCGATGGTATCTTTCAGTTGGGCTATTTTTGCTTCCAAAAGCCCCTGGGCATCTTTGGCTGCATCATATTCTGCATTTTCTGAAATATCGCCTTTTTCGATAGCTTCTCCAATAGCCTTGGAAATTTTCGGACGTTCTACATTCTGCAATCTTTCCAATTCCTCCTGTAGTTTCTTCAATCCCTCTTTTGTTACATAAGACACTTTGTTGCTCATAACCGTTTATTTAACATTTATTTTATACATAAAAAAATAAATGACACTTATCCTCCAATAAGTGCCTTTATTAAAAAGAATTCCTGTTGATACTAGGAATCCTCACCTCCGATTACAAAGATATGACCTTTTTTCGGAATAAAAAATTTTTTCAGCAAAATTATACAAACGTTTCCACCTCAGAATTTCTTCGTTTCGCCCCTAATCTCACTCTTTATCAATATTTTCTCTTTCAATACCCTTCAAAATACCAGCTTGTTTTCAGACCAGCCTTGTAAATAACCGGATAGATAGTTCCTCTTTTATACATAAACTTTTCAGAAGTTATAAAATAAAAAGGGAATCATTTGCATATAAAAATAACTTTTCCTACATTTGCATCTCGATAAAAACGTACACAGTCTCTTATACGAAAGACTCCGTGATAATACTGTGTCCGATAAATGGATTTTTAAAATTTGAAATAATGGATTTAATTAAAGTTGCAGAACAGGCATTTGCCGCTGAGAACCCAGTAGAGCATCCTTCATTCAACACAGGTGACACAGTAAGCGTTCACTACAAAATTGTCGAAGGAAATAAAGAGCGTATCCAGGTATTCCGTGGTGTAGTTATCCAGGTCAAAGGAACCGGAAGCACTAAAACTTTCACTGTTCGTAAAATGTCAGGAAATGTCGGTGTTGAAAGAATTTTCCCGATAGAATCACCGTTTATCAAAGAAATCGAAGTAAACAAAGTCGGAAAAGTAAGACGTGCCCGGATTTATTATTTCCGTAATCTTACCGGTAAGAAAGCCAAAATCAAAGAAAAGAGATCTTAAAGATCAAGTTAAAAATAAAAAAGCTCTGCGTTGCAGGGCTTTTTTTATTTCCTATCTTTGTCAAATCTTTAAGGAATATTTTATCGTATCAACAAAGACAGAATCATCACAACAATAAAAAATACATTATGGAGAATACTGAAATTATTCAAAAAGCCAGAGCCAAAGCCGAAATGTGGCTGAACGATGCCTACGACAAAGCTACCCGTACAGAAGTAGAACGCCTGTTGAATGCCAGTGACCCGACCGAATTGATCGACTCATTTTACAACGATCTGGAATTCGGTACCGGTGGGTTACGCGGAATTATGGGTGTGGGGAGCAACCGGATGAATATTTATACGGTAGGTGCCGCTACCCAAGGTTTCGCCAATTATATTAACCGGCTGTTCCCGGGAGAAAATAATTCAGTATGTATAGGCCACGATTGCCGCCATCATTCGCGGGAATATGCAGAAACGACTGCAGCGATTTTTTCAGCCAACGGCATTACAGCTTATCTTTTCGAATCGCTGCGTCCGACACCGGAAATGTCGTTTGCTATCCGTGAATTGGGATGTAAAGGAGGAGTCATCATTACCGCTTCACACAACCCGAAAGAATATAACGGTTATAAGGCTTACTGGAATGATGGTTCACAGTTAGTTCCCCCTCACGATAAAAATGTGATCGACGAAGTAAAAAAAGTGAAGGTCACCGATATTAAGTTCACGGCTGTCCCGGATAAAATCAAGACTCTTGGCGAAGACTTTGACCAGAAATTCCTGAATACAGTAAAAACCCTGAGTTTATCTCCGGAAGCCATTCAACATCAGCACGACTTGAAAATTGTTTTTACTCCCTTACATGGTACCACTTATAAATTAGTGCCTGCTTCTTTACGTAATTGGGGGTTCACCAATATCACCACTATCCCGGAACAGATGATTACCGACGGTGATTTTCCAACCGTAGCTTCTGCAAATCCGGAAGAACCGGCAGCCTTCAAGATGGCATTGGATAAAGCCCGGGAGATCGATGCCGACCTGGCTATGGCTTGTGATCCGGACGGTGACCGTATCGGTATCGCTGTTAAAGACGACCGGGGCGAGTGGATTCTACTCAACGGCAACCAGACCAACATTATTTTTACCTGGTATATCATCCAGCGCAGGAAAGCATTAGGCCTACTCAAAGGCAACGAGTATACTGGTAAAACGATCGTTACTTCCGAGCTGATTAAAGATATCGCCGAGAAGAACGGGATTCCCTGTTACGATGTATACACCGGTTTCAAATGGATCGCCGATATGATCCGTAAAAAGGGAGCTGAAGGTTACATCGGAGCCGGTGAAGAATCGTTCGGTTTCATGCCAGGTTCTTTTACCCGGGATAAAGATGCCGTATCTTCGACCTCTTTGATGGCAGAAATTGCTGCCTGGGCAAAAGATCAGGGGAAAACTTTGTTCGGTATTCTCGAATCGATCTATGCTGAATATGGTTTCTCACAAGAAAAAATGGTTTATATTGTACGCAAAGGCCTGACCGGAGCTCAGGAAATCAAAGATATGATGAACAACCTCCGGCACAACACCCCGAAAACGATCAATAACAGTGAAATCATCATCAAAAAAGATTATGCAACATTACAGGAAATCAATCTGAAAACCGGAGAAACAAAAACCATGGATTTTCCAACCACCAGTGACGTACTTCAATTCTTCCTGGCCGACGGTTGCAAAATCTCCGTTCGTCCTTCCGGTACCGAACCCAAAATAAAATTCTATTTCGAAGCCCGTGCCACGATGAAAAATGTAAACGATTTTCATAAAGCCCAAGCTGAAGCTTTAGCTAAAATCGATGCAATGATGGCCGATCTGAAAATAAACTAATACCCGGCAGGCTAATGTACCGCACTGTGTATACAGACCGGTACATTAGCCTATTTTCAAACCGGTATTTCGAAGAACTCTTCTTTAAAATTGACGAAATATACCCTTTCCTGTGCCCGGGTAATCGCCGTATACAACCAACGCCAATACTCATCATTCAGCATCTCCTCCGGCAACCACCCCTGATCGATAAACACGGCATCCCATTGTCCCCCCTGAGCTTTATGACAGGTAACGGCATAAGCGAATTTCAGTTGTAAGGCATTGTAATATTCATTTTCCCGGATTTTTTCAAATCGTTTCTTTTTAGAAGGGATATCGGCATAATCGGCTTCTACAGCCTGATAAAATATACGGTTTTGTTCATACGTCATCGCCGGATAATCGGACATCAGGGTATCCAGCATAACCCAAGCCGTCACCTCTTCTTCATACCCATCTATCTTCAGTGTAGCATTTACAAAATGATGACCATAAAGCTCTACTCTTCTGCCGGCCCGTTGTACGGTAGCCATATCTCCATTGGCAATAAAATCGATTTTTTCATAATCAGCTCCCCAGAAATAATTGTTTTTTACGATCATAATCCGGTCTCCACTACAAAAATCCTCTTCCCGGTATAAGATCGTGCGGCGTATTCCTTCATTAAACCGATTGGCCCGTTTATTCGAACGACAAACGACAATCGTTTCTTCTTCCCCGAACCGCCCGTAACAGGAATCTATTTCTTCCAGAAGTTCCCCACCACCGATCTTAAAAACATCGGGAAATTTTCCGATCCTGAGCCGCAGATTTTCCGATCCGATTCCGATCAGACTCCGTACCTGTGTGGCATTGTATAAAATACCCGACTGTTCTGCCTGCCGCATAATATCGGTCAAAGCCACCTCGGTCACCTTGAAATTATAAGCAGCTTCCAGTTCCCGTCTGTCCAAGGCCGGACTAATATCCAGGCCTACAGGGGGTAACTGAGCCACATCCCCGATCAGTATCAAACGGTTATTCCGTCCATTATATATATACTGTATCAAATCGTCCAACAAACAACCACTCCCGAAATTACCTTCCCCATCGGCATTTGAAATCATCGAAGCCTCATCGACAAAAAACAAGGTGTCAGCACCGGCATTAAATCCCAGATTAAACAAGCCTTCTCCATCGGTCGAAGACTTTTGACGATAAATCTTTTTGTGGATCGTAAAAGCCGCTTGTCCGGCATAACCGGCAAAAACCTTCGCCGCCCGACCGGTCGGGGCCAGCAAAACGACTTTATACTCAAGGCTTACCAAAGCATTCACAATAGCAGCGACCAATGAAGTCTTTCCCGTACCGGCATATCCTTTCAACAGAAAAATCCCTTCTTCTTCCCGGGCAAAGAAAAAACGGATAAAATGCTCAACAGCGATCTGTTGGGTCGGAGAAAAATCATAACCGAATTTCTTCCGGATAATATCTTCAAAATGTTTTTGGATCATCATGAAATTTAATAGAAGATTATGCCTTTAATCTAAATTTTTTCCTAAATTTGCGAGCAATATTAAGATTTTGTGCTGCGTTGACAACGTTTGAATTGCGAGGATAAAGATACGAAATTAGGATCAACCTCACAGGTCTGATGAAAATTTATGCATTAATATCATACAAAAATAACGTTAAATATGAAAAAGCTTATTATTCAGATTATCCTTGCCGGAATTATTATTTTTCTTGGCTATAAATGCTACGAAAGTATTAAGATTCCTCAACAATTTAAAGTGATAAAAGAACAGAGATATGCGAGAATTGCCGATCGTCTGAAAGATATCCGTACAGCTCAGGAAGCTTATAAAGGAGTATATGGAAAATATACCGGTAGTTTTGACACTCTGATCAATTTCATCAAATACGACTCGGTAAAAGTTGTTCGTTCAATCGGTTCGTTGAGCGACGAAGACCTGGAAAAAGGAATTACCGAAGCTCAGGCTATCAAAGAAGGGCGGATTGTTCGTGACACTGTAAAACAAGGCGCTTTAGAAACCATTTTCAATAAAGATTACCCGATCGACGATCTCCGTTATGTGCCTTTCACGAAACGGAAATATCAATTCAATATGGGTGCCTCTTCTATGTTTACCGATTCAGGAGTAGAAGTCCCTCTTTTCCAGGCTTGGATTTCCAATACCTATATCTTTGAAGACATCGAAGATCAATACAAAGATGAAATCCTTCAGGAAAACGGTGAAAGAAAAAGGCTGAAGAAATATCCGGGGCTGAAAGTCGGTGACCTGAAAGAAGCGAATAATAACGTAGGTAACTGGGAATAATGTAGTTGCATGCAGAACGTATATTATATTGACAGTAATTTCATAAAAGAAAATTCTTCACAATATATTTTGTCCATCCGTTACTCGACGGATGGACTTTCATTTTGTGTCCACAATCATAATCACCAGCTTTTGGTGTTTTTTTTCCAGCCTTACCAGTTGGATAGCCAGGATGCCGTCATTGCCAAGGTAAAAAAAATCATGGTGGAAGATGAACTATTGAATTTAAAATATAAAAAAGTATATATTCTACCTTGCCAAAAAGAAAAAATCCTGTTGCCCGCCCATGTGTTCAATAAGAATACCTTGGGAGATATGTACCGGATCTGCCTGCAACCTCAGAAAAACGATATCTTATTATACCGGAAAATCAAAGCGATCGAAAGTTACCTGGTCGAAGTACTCCCACGTAGTTTCGTCAATTTTCTGAGCTCCCGTTATGCTTCGCTGTGTATCGTCAATAATGCTTATGCTTTTATCATTCAAGCTATCGAAAGCATTCAATTCAATACCAATCATCTATTTATCGACATACACGATCGGTATTTCGATTTATTATTGACTCAGAACAACGAGGTACTGTTGTTCAATTCTTTTGATTACGGTTCGGTGACTGACCTGATTTATTACACCCTGAATTGTCTGCAACAATGTCATATCGATAAAGAGAACGTGCATACCTCCTTATCGGGCAATCTGGTCAACGATCCGGATTTACTGACGCTCATGAATAAATACATCCCGAATGTATCTATCCTGAATTGCGCCCCATTGTCCCAGCTCGTACGGAATAATGAATTGAATAATTCCAGTTTTATCCACTTGCTAAATATCCACAAATGCGAATAATCAGTGGTTCTCACCGAGGACGGCAGATTTTTCCCGACAAGAGTTTCAGTGCCCGTCCGACGACCGCTGTTGCCAAAGAAAATTTGTTTAATGTACTGACCAATTATATGGACCTGGAAGATATTTCCGCCCTTGATCTATTCTCAGGTACCGGCAGTATCAGTTATGAATTTGCTTCCCGTGGTGCCCGGGAGATTGTCTCCATCGAACAGAATTACAAACATTATATGTTCATCAGGCGGACTGCAAAGGAATTGGGTTTTAAGCACATAAAAATCTATAAAACCGATGTCTTTATCGCTTGCAAAAAATTAAAAGGACGGAAATTCGACCTGATTTTCGCCGACCCTCCCTATAAGTTGGATAAAATCGACGATATCCCTGCCGCAATCTTCGATAATGAATTGTTAGCCGAAAATGGGATTGCTATTATAGAACATCCGGCCAACACCGACTTTTCCAGTCACCCCCGTTTTTCAGAACACCGGCAATACGGCAGCGTGAACTTTTCGTTATTCAGATAGGTTGTTTCGCAAAAAAATCCCGGGATTCGGCTTCAACCGTCCCGGGATTAAAATATGATCGACCGATCTTTAATTTTCGTCGTTCACATAATCGTAAAGCGGATCGCAGGTACACATCAGGTTGCGGTCGCCATACCCATCGTCTACGCGTCCTACTTGAGGCCAGAACTTATTCTCAGCCACCCAAGGCAGCGGATAAGCCGCTTTACTACGCGGATAAGTGTGAGTCCACTCGTCAGCTGTCAGAACCTTATGCGTATGCGGAGCATTCTTCAGTACATTATCGGTTTTATCTGCTTTTCCTTCGGCTACCTCACACATTTCCTCGCGGATTGTCTTCAGTGCTTCGATAAAACGATCCAGTTCTTCTTTCGGTTCACTTTCAGTCGGTTCCACCATCAAAGTACCATGTACCGGGAACGACAGGGTCGGTGCATGGAAACCGAAGTCCATCAACCGTTTAGCAATATCGAGCTCGGAAATACCATATTCTTTATTGAAAGCGCTGCAATCCCAGATCATTTCATGCCCTACGCGTCCCTGTTTGCCTTTGAACAAAATTTTAAAGCCGAGCTTTTCAAATGAAGAAGCCAGATAGTTCGCATTCAGGATAGCCATTTCAGTTACGTGCTTCAAACCTTCTGCTCCGAGCATCAACAGATAGCCATAGGTCACAGGCAGCATGCTCACCGAGCCATAAGGAGCGGCTGACACAGCATGTATTCCTTGTTCTCCGCCAGTCTTCACCACAGCATGTGAAGGTAAGAAATCTACCAGGTGTTTAGCCACACAGATCGGACCGACACCCGGGCCACCACCACCGTGAGGCATAGCAAACGTCTTATGCAAATTTAAATGGCAAGCGTCGGCGCCGATAAATCCGGGACTTGTCAAACCACATTGACCGTTCATATTCGCTCCGTCCATAAAGACCTGTCCACCGTTATCATGAATAATCTTCACCAGTTCCCGGATTGATTCTTCAAAAATACCATGGGTAGAAGGATAAGTAATCATAGCCCCGAACAGATTGTCTTTATTCGCTTCCGCTTTAGCCCGAAAATCTTCGACATCGATATTTCCTTCTGGATCGGTAGCCGTTACGATAATCTGCAAACCGGCCATAGCACTGGAAGCCGGATTCGTACCATGAGCGGAGGCGGGGATCAACATCACCTTCCGGTGACCTTCTCCACGGGAAATATGATATTGACGTAATACCATCAGAGCGGTATATTCACCGGCAGCACCGGAATTCGGCATCAGGCTGCAACCTGCAAATCCGGTCACTTTTTCCAGCATTTGTTCCGTTTCACGGATCATTTGCTGATACCCTTCCGCCTGATCAAACGGAACAAAAGGATGCATACCTCCGAATTCAGGCCAGGTGATCGGCATCATCTCTACAGCGGCATTCAATTTCATCGTACAAGAGCCCAAAGAAATCATAGAGGTCGCCAAAGAGATATCCCGGCGTTCCAGATTCTTCATATAACGCATCATGGCCGTCTCGGAATGATAGATATTGAATACCGGCTGAGCCATAAACTCATCCTCCCGCAACATGTCAGGATCGAGTACGGTGCAATCGTCCAGGAAAGTCACTTTCTCAGCTTTCTTCCCAGCAGCTTCGGCAAAAATACCGATGATCTCATTGATTTCAGCTTCACTGATCTTCTCGTCGGTCGATAATCCGACAGTCGTTCCGCAAGCACAATAGAACAGATTGATCTGATGTTCCAAAGCTACTTCCCGAATCATTTCCTGAGTCACTCCCTGCGGCAGCACGAAACGGATCGTATCGAAGAATTTTCCTTCCTTCAGCTGATAGCCGTATTTACTAATTTCTTCCGCCAGAATAACAGCAGCCGAATGGATATGCCGTGCTATCCGCTGTAAACCTTCCCGACCGTGCCATGCACCGTAGAAACCAGCCATCGTAGCATTCAATGCCTTGGCTGTACAGATATTTGAAGATGCTTTTTCACGTTTGATATGTTGTTCACGGGTTTGCAAAGCCAGACGCAATGCTTTATTTCCTTGAGCATCGATCGTTACACCGATAATACGTCCCGGAATATTCCGTTTGTATTCTTCCTTAGTAGCCATGTAGGCAGCATGAGGACCACCGTATCCCATCGGGATACCGAACCGCTGCGAAGTACCGACAACCACATCGGCCCCCCACTCTCCGGGAGGAGTCAATAATACCAAACTCATCAAATCGGCGGCAACAGTCAAAAGAGAACCATTGGCATGTACCCGATCGGCAAAAGCTCTGTAATCCCGGATCGCACCGTTAGCAGCAGGATATTGTACTAAAGCTCCGAATATTTCCGGAGTAAATTCAAAAGTATCGTAATCTCCGTAAACCAGTTCGATTCCCTGAGGAGCAGAACGTGTGACTAATACATCTTTAATCTGAGGGAATACTTTATTATCTACAAACAACTTGTTTGCTCCGGCTTTCTTCATTTCCTTTCCCCGCAGAGCATACATCATAGTCATTGCTTCTGCCGCAGCAGTCGCTTCATCCAGCAGAGAACAGTTGGTGATCTCCATAGCTGTCAGTTCGATAATCATGGTCTGATAGTTCAGCAAAGCTTCCAGACGTCCCTGGGATACTTCGGCCTGATAAGGAGTATAAGAAGTATACCAAGCCGGATTTTCCAATATATTCCGGATAATAACAGCCGGAGAAATGGTATCGTAATATCCTTGTCCTATAAACGAACGATATAGTTTATTCTTAGCAGCGACAGCCCGTATCCGAGCTAAAAACTCATCTTCAGTCAAAGGAGCAGGCAAATCCAACAGTTCCTGTAAACGGATGGATGCCGGTACTGTTTGTTCTATCAATTCGTCGACAGACTTCACTCCGATCACCTTCAACATCTCCTCTACATCTTCCGGACGTGGGCCGACATGTCTTCCTAAAAATTGTTCTTTAGCCATTGTTATATCATTAAAATTAATTGAAAACGTTTTCAAAATTAAAGGCGTGTAAAATTAAAGATATTCCGGCATATCTAATCTATATTTCCCGGAAAATTTTCAAACATTCCCTTCCTCCTGTCTTTTCTGAAAATCAGGCCTCCCAATTCAGTACAATTGTGGAAAAATTCTACAATTGTAGAAAATATCCTTTTACATTGTAGAAAAATTCTACACATCTCTATTTTTTCAAGAAAACGGTCATCCACTGATAACCAATAACTTAAATCACAAACCTCAATTATGGCACACTAATCGTTATATCATAAAACGAATGGCATAAGCTGAACCCAGAGTTCCTTTCCTTTTTCAACTTGCTGCCCTTTTCAAAAAATACACCAATTCTTTCGGAAATTCCGACATTCATATAACACAACACTTTACTCTGGGTTCTGGCCGCCTTTCATTTCTCGCTCCGGTTTTTCCAACCATGAAATGCACAATTCGTTTATAGATTCCTGAATTCCGGATTTCCTCCTGCTTTAATCGCAATACATTCTGTTTCGATCAACCATCCGGGGCGACATACGGGAGCCAGAACAATCACTTTAGGAACATCGGGAAATTGTTGTTCCATCAAATCCCGGACAATCGGATAATCGGCGATATCCCGCAGATAAACGATCATTTGGACCAGATCGGCTAAACTACTTCCAGCCTCTTTCAACAAAGCTTCGATATTAAGTAACATCCTGCGCGTCTGCCCCGCAATATTCCCTGGATAAACAACTTCCCCCCGATTGTCGATACTCGCTGTACCAGAAATAAAGATATGCTTACGATCACCGTATTCCACTGCCGTTCCCCGTTCGAAAGTCACCCCATATTCATAAGTAGGATTCAGATACTCCGGGGCATGCAAAAAACGAATCTGCTCTGCCTGCAAGCCATCCACAGCATAAGCATCCAATAACACCAAACTACGGGAATCGGCAATCTGTCCCTGAATACCGGTACTAGCCAGATAGTGTGTTTTCTCGGTCAATCCCAAACGTACAAATTCTTCTTTTCTTCCTTTTACCACTCCGGCATAATTCACATCGACATCACGGACAAAAAAACAGGTCCGGATTGATCCGCAAAAAAGAAGTAATCCCGGGAAACGCTTTTTCATTCCAAGGCCATTTCCAAACAAGGGATATTTCGGTATGGAGCAGCGTCTAATACGGAAAATCCCCGGTGTATCAAAGACAACTGTTTCAAATCGATATCCAGCAAACGTTCCACAGCTCCGGTCCATAATTCCAGATCAGGACATACCGGATTTTTGAGCATCACAGGAATATCCACACCCCTCAACACTTCAGCGATTTCCTGTATCATAAAGGGGCTGACAGTAGTACGTGCCCCAATCCATAAAATATCGATACCATATTTTAGTGCAACTTCAGCTTGACGGGGAGTAGCCACCTGCATACTTAATTCCTGCTGTACCTGTTGTAACCACCGCAAGCCTGGTTCTCCCACCCCTTCGAAATGATGAGCCCTTGAACGGGGTTTCCAAATCCCTCCCCGCAGTGTCTGTATCCCTATCTTCTTCAGGCCACGCGCTGTTGCGAACAATTGCTCTTCAGACTCAACACTACAAGGCCCTGCGACAATCTGAATTGCTTTCTCATTCCATAAAAACATAGCTTCAAAATTTTGAAGCAAAAATACATTCCTATAAAAGATGTGAAAATATCTAATATTACTGAAATATTTCCAAAGAATGCCTAACTTTGGGGATGCTATACCCTCAAAAGTTTTCCGCTCCCCCGGACAGGAACCAGGGAATTTCATACATAAAAATTGATAATCAACGGAATTGTTCTTGATTTAAAGAAAAATATTTTCCCTTCATCCGAAGCAACTCTTCATGGGTACCCCGCTCGACGATCTGCCCGCGTTCAAGCACCAAAATCATATCGGCATTACGGATAGTAGAAAGACGATGGGCGATGATCAGACTGGTACGCCCCTGCATCAATTGGTCTAATCCTTTTTGTATCAGGATCTCACTTCTGGTATCGATATTACTGGTTGCTTCATCCAATAGTAAAATGGCAGGATCGGCCACTGCCGCCCGGGCAATGTTCAGCAACTGTCGTTGTCCCTGGCTCAAATTAGCACCATCATTCTCCAGTAAAGTATCGTAACCATGAGGCAACCGCTTAATAAATGAATGAGCCGCAGTCAGTTTAGCCGCCTCAATGACCTCTTCGTCGGTGGCTTCCAAACGGCCGAAGCGGATATTTTCCCGTACCGTACCTGTAAACAGATGGGTATCCTGTAAGACAATAGCCATCGAGCGCCGAAGACTATTCCGGTGTATGCAACGAATCTCCTGCCGGTCTATACGGATTTCTCCTGACCGGATATCGAAAAATCGGGGTAACATACTGAGTATCGTCGTTTTACCGGCTCCGGTAGCTCCAACCAAAGCAATCTTACGCCCGGCTGCCGCCTGAAAAGAAATGCCTTTCAGAATCATTTTTTCCGGTCGGTAGCCGAACCAAACTTCCTTCATAACCACCTCTCCCTTCACCTTCTCCAGATTCACGGCCTCCGGTAAATCGGGAGCTTCCGGTTGTTCGTCGATCACCTCGAATATTCGTTCAGCTCCAGCCAAAGCTGCCTGGATGCTATTATAAAGACTCGCCAGCTCGTTGATAGGACGTCCGAACTGTCTGGAATATTGCAAAAATGCTGCCAAACCTCCCACATCAAAACCCCGGAATATAGCTAACAAAGCCCCCACAATAGTGATCAGCACATAGTTCAAGGTACTCAAATTTTGCATCACAGGCATCATCAAGCCCGAATAGAACTGCGCTTTCAGTGATTTTCCCTTCAGATCCTGGTTCAGTTCCTCGAAATCTGAGATCGCCTTCTGTTCGTGCCCGAACACTTTTACTACCTTCTGCCCGCTAATCATCTCCTCGATATATCCGTTTATCGAACCCAAAGATGCCTGTTGTGCCTTAAAATATTGCCGACTTTTACGAACAATTCCCCGGGCACTCCAAAACATCAGTGGGACAGTAACCAAAGTGACCAAGGTCAAGATCGGGCTGATGACCAACATCAGACAAAAAATACCCACTACGGTCAAAGCACTCGACAACATATCCGACAAGCTATCCGTCAAAGCATCACTAATCCGGTCCATATCGTTGGTATAGCGACTCATCAAATCACCATGCTGGTGGGTATCGAAATACCCCACCGGCAGCTGTTCCATCTTCCGAAACAAATCTTCGCGCATCCGGGCCACAGTCCGCTGCCCGATCTTATTCAGCAAGCGGTATTCCACATAAACAGCAAACACTCCGGTCAGATATACCCCGATAAGTATCCCCAACATCTTACCCAACCCCAGGAAATCTCCGGGAATAATATAGCGATTGATAATCGGACGGAGCAGATAAGAACCTCCCAGATTAGCGGCAATACTCAGCACGATCAAAACGCCGATGACAGACAATAACAGCCGATCGCATACCAGATAAGAAGTCAGCCGGAACAGAGTTTGTCTTCCCGCTTTAGGCTTAGCTTGATATTTCAGGTGATCTCCGTGTGCCATAACTAATTTAAAATTTGCTGTGAGTTATAAATCTCCTGATATATCCGGGAGGTCGCCATCAATTCATCCGGTGTACCGATAGCCTCAACTTCACCGTCTTCCAATACGATTACCCGATCGGCAGACTGCATTGTATTGATCCGTTGTGTTATAATCAGTACAGTAGTATCTTTCAGCAAACAATTGAGATTATTCCTGATCCGGAGTTCTGTTTCCGAATCCACAGCACTCGTACTATCGTCCAAAATCAAAATCTTAGGTTTCCTCAGCAGAGCCCGGGCAATGCAAAGACGTTGTTTCTGTCCTCCCGAAAGATTGATTCCTCCGCGTCCTAATATCGTCTGGTACCCTTCGGCGAGTGTCAGAATAAAATCATGTACCTGAGCCACCCGGCAGGCCTCTTCGGCTTCTTCCAGAGTAGCATCCGGTTTTCCCCATCTCAGATTTTCCAATATGGTTCCTGTAAACAATTCATTCTTTTGTAATACCATACCGATACGGGCATGTAACTCTTTCAGATGATAATCCTTCACAGGTACACCATCGATGCGAAGTTCTCCCCCCGTAACATCATAAAGTCGGGGAATCAGCTGCACCATCGAACTCTTAGCCGCCCCGGTAGCCCCGACAACAGCAACTGTCTCCGCCGGCCGGATATGAAAGTTTACATTCCGTAAGACATCGTTTTCTCCATTACCATACCGGAAGCTAACATTCACAAACTCCACTTCCCCCCGTTTTATTTTATACCGGTCCGCCAAGCCTTCGGGCGTATTCGCCAAAGAAGGTGTAGTATTCAAGACCTCCATAATCCGGCGTGAAGAAGCCGAAGCACGGGCAGATGCCATGATAAACATCGACAACAACATCAGCGACATCAACACCTGTGCCAGGTAATTCACAAATGAAATCAACTCTCCGATCTGCAATTCCCCTTCCATCACCTTATATCCGCCTACCCACAAAATAGCGATTACCGACAAATTCATCACCAACTGCATCACCGGAAAAATCGCAACAATAATATTCGAAGCCCGGATCACCATATCCCTCAGTTCCTCACTGCTACGTACAAATTTTCGTGCTTCGAAGTCTTCTCTTACAAACGATTTTACCACCCGAATATTAATCAGGTTTTCCCGAACCACACCATTCAGCTGATCAATTTTCTGCTGCACTTTTAAAAAATAAGGAAATCCCTTTCTCAGAATCACAAAAACAGCGATACTCAACGCCGGAATCGAAGCCATCAAGGTAAGAGCTAACTGCTTATTGATCTGTACAACAAAAAATATGGCCATCACCAACATAAACGGTGAACGCAACATCATCCGCATCGACATCAGCACTACCTGCTGTATCCGTGCTATATCATTCGTCAGGCGGGTAATCAATGAGGAGGTACTGAAATGATCGAGATCAAAAAAAGACAAACGCTGGATTTTTTCGAACAGAGCCCCTCGTAAATCCGTACCGAAACCGATAGAAGTACGCGAAGCGATATAGACATTCACCACACTAAAGCCCAATCCCGATAAGGAGATAAGAATCATATACACTCCTTTCTCTGCAATCAGTGACAAATCGCGCTTCATCACTCCTTGATCGACTATTTCGGCCATATACATGGGCTGTATCGTTTCACACCATACAGTAATCAATACAAGGATAGGGCAAAGAGCCAGACTTATCTTATATTTTCGGAGTATATGCCAATATCTGCGCATGTCATCCAATTTTTTCCATAACTTCATTAAAAATACAACGAATGTAAGGAAATATTGGTTTAGTCAGTATAATCAGATAAAAAAAAGCGAGTCACTTTCGTAACTC
>OKXB01001785.1_pt1 | contig 19537 bp, 13 predicted proteins | sample 1601731 | NCBI WGS metagenome assembly OKXB01 (sample SAMN04414077, study PRJEB24778) | human gut metagenome | material: faecal | host: Homo sapiens | reverse complement strand
AACCAGGAATGACAGGACCAGAATCTGTAGTGTTACCATTACACCATATCCCAATTTTATGTCTGCAATCGTTTTGTTTCCTGATTGCGATTGCAAAGGTACGCATTTTTTTTTAACTGACAACATTTTTACCGACTTTTTTCTAAAAAATCTCAAAATAATACGTTTTTTTACCCGAATTACGATAAATCAGTGTACCTTTGCATAAAATAAAATACATTTTTAGGGGTAAAAACAGAATGAAAATTCTTTTTCCTCAGAGATAAAAAAATTCAGAAAATAAATAACACCTTATTTTATTAATGGAACAAACAAAAAATTTAGTTGAGACAATAACTAAAGGTATTCAAGAGAAGAAAGGGTCAAACATTAACATAATCGACCTGAGCGGCATTGAAGGCACAATTTGTCATTATTTTATAATATGTCAGGGCAATTCGCCTTCGCAGGTAGAGGCGATAACAGATTCTGTTGAAGAATTTGCCAGGGTTCACGCCGGAGAAAAGCCGGTTCACGTTGTAGGACTCAACAATGCACAGTGGGTGGCAATGGATTATACAGACGTAATGGTTCATATATTCCTGCCCGAAGTGCGCGAATATTACAATCTGGAAAATCTTTGGGAAGACGCAAAACAGACCCGGATACCTGATTTAGACTAATTGGATTTACCCAAGAAATTTTCAAAAACATATTTAAGTTAGTTTAGACGAACAAATTAACAGAAACAACATGGAGCAAGATAAAAACAACAAGATGCCAAAATTCAGCATGAGCTGGATTTACATGCTTGTGATAATCGGCCTCATAAGCGTCTACCTCATGGGAGGCGACTCTATCGGCGGAAGCGCAAGCAAGAAGGTGTCTTACGATGAGTTCAGGGCATACGTCACAAAAGGCTATGCCTCGGAGATTGTGCTCAACAAGGACGAAAGCACCTTGAAGATGTATGTTAAGGCCGAGCACATACGCGACGTGTTTAAGGCTGGAACGAAAGAAGTGGGCAAGACTCCTTTTGTAACCAGCGAGTTCGGAAGCGCCGACAAGGTTGAAAGCTTTGTCGATGCGGAGCGTCAGGCCGGCAAGTTTAAGGGCAACCTTAACTACGAGAACAAGAAAGGGAGCGACCTGCTCACCATTCTTTTCAACATTGCACCTATTTTATTCTTTGTGTTCATCTGGCTGTTCTTCATGCGCCGCATGGGCGGAGGCGGAGGCAACGCCGGAGGCGTGTTCAACGTGGGCAAGAGCAAGGCAAAGATGTATGAAAAAGGAGCCGAGATTAACATCACATTTAAAGATGTTGCCGGACAGGCCGGTGCCAAGCAGGAGGTGCAGGAGATTGTTGAGTTTCTGAAGAATCCAAAGAAATATACCGACCTTGGAGGTAAGATTCCTAAGGGCGCACTGCTCGTAGGTCCTCCGGGAACCGGTAAGACTCTTTTGGCAAAGGCTGTTGCAGGCGAGGCCGGAGTCCCGTTCTTCTCTATGAGCGGTTCTGACTTCGTAGAGATGTTCGTGGGCGTCGGAGCAAGCCGCGTACGCGACCTGTTCCGCCAGGCAAAGGAGAAATCGCCATGTATCATATTCATCGACGAGATTGATGCCGTGGGACGTGCAAGAAGCAAGAATCCGGCAATGGGAGGAAACGATGAGCGCGAAAACACGCTCAACGCCCTGCTGACAGAGATGGACGGATTCGGCACCAACAGCGGCGTAATCATCCTTGCAGCCACCAACCGTGCCGATATGCTCGACTCAGCACTGCTGCGTGCCGGACGTTTCGACCGTCAGATCAATGTAGACCTGCCCGACCTCAATGAGCGTAAGGAGATATTCAAGGTTCACCTAAGACCTGTAAAGACCGACCCGTCTGTAGAGATTGACATGCTTGCACGTCAGACTCCGGGATTCTCTGGTGCCGACATAGCCAACGTATGCAACGAGGCTGCGCTGATAGCAGCCCGCCACGACAAGAAGTTTGTCGGCAAGCAGGACTTCCTCGATGCCGTAGACCGTATTATCGGCGGTCTGGAGAAGAAGACTAAGGTTATGACCCAGGGCGAGCGCCGCACCATCGCACTGCACGAGGCAGGACATGCCACGATATCATGGTTTCTCGAGCACGCCAACCCGCTGGTAAAGGTGTCTATCGTTCCGCGCGGAAGAGCGCTCGGTGCAGCATGGTATATGCCTGAGGAAAGACAGATAACAACAAAGGAGGAGATGCTCGACGAGATGTGCGTCACACTTGGCGGACGTGCTGCCGAAGAGCTGTTCACAGGACACATATCAACAGGAGCTATGAACGACCTTGAGCGCGTTACAAAGAGTGCTTACGGCATGATAGCTTACGCAGGTATGAGCGACAAGTTGCCCAACATCTGCTACTATAACAACAACGAGTATAACTTCCAGCGTCCTTACTCAGAGACAACCGCCAAGATAATGGACGACGAGGTGCTGAAGATGATCAACGAGCAATACGACCGCGCGAAGAAGATCCTTACGGAGCACAAGGATGGCCACAACAAGCTGGCCGAGATGCTGCTTGAACGCGAGGTGATATTTGCTGAAGACGTTGAGACAATATTCGGCAAGCGTCCGTGGGTTAGCCGTTCTGAAGAGATTATGGAGGAAGAGGGAAAAGACTCTAAGGCTGAAGGCGAAAGCGACAAGGCTCTGCCCGAAAACAGCGAGACTGACAACAACGCCGTAAATCAGGAACCGGCATCTGAAAGCAATGCTGAAACCGGCATTTCTGACGGCAATGACAATTCTCAAGAAACAAAATAGATGAGATATGAGTGACAAGATGAAGAACCTTATTGTAAGAAGCATCACGGGCGTGTTCTTTGTGGCAGCCATCGTGGTATGCTTCATGAGACCCATCGCCATGGAGTTTCTGTTTGCTCTCGTAACAGGACTGACGATATGGGAATACTGCGGACTGGTGAACGACGTAAAGGGCGTACAGGTAAACCGCTTTATAAGCACTGTTGCCGGTGTATATTTCTTTCTTGCCGTAGGAGGCTTCTGCAGCGGAATGATTCAGAGCGGTGCCGTGTTCATACCATATCTGCTTACAATAGTATATCTCTTCATCAGCGAGCTTTACATGAAGACGGAGAACGCTATAAACGACTGGGCTTACACCATGCTCGGACAGATGTACATCGCCCTGCCCTTCTCTACCATCAACGTGCTCGCATTCAATGCCACTCCCGACGGCAATGTTGCCTACAACTACATGATACCGCTCTGCGTGTTCATATTCCTCTGGGCCAACGACACGGGTGCCTACTGCAGCGGATCGCTCTTCGGCAAACATAAGCTGTTTCCGCGCGTATCGCCCGGCAAGAGCTGGGAAGGCTCCATAGGCGGTGCCATCATCGTTCTGGCCGTGGCATGGCTGATAGGATATCTCGATGCACAGAACGGCAACACATCAGGACTTACCATACCGCAGTGGATGGGCCTTGGTCTTGTTGTAGTTGTATTCGGCACATGGGGCGACCTTGTTGAGTCGCTCTTCAAGCGCACCCTTGGCGTAAAGGACAGCGGAAACATTCTGCCAGGTCACGGCGGAATGCTCGACCGTTTCGACTCGTCGCTAATGGCCATGCCTGCTGCCGTTATATATCTTTACTCGCTGACGCTGTTCTGATTAGCAGACTAATCAGTTGCAATATAAACATAAACCGGCGTCATGCTTTCATCTGACATGGAAGGATGACGCCGGTTTTAATTTGAAAAACACATATTAATGCTCACAACTGCATTCCATAAAATGCTGAATGCGACAGACTCTCCATACAAAACATCTGTAAGAAAAGTAACATCTACAAACAACAAGAACATACAAGCCATGAAAAACAAAGTAAACAGAGAAAAGACATTTACAGTTATAACCATTTTGTGCGCAGTAATAATCATCGGAGCAATAGGTCTATGCATTTACACGGCAATCGGACATCCTGAAGATGCCGTTTATTATGCCATCGTAATCGCCATAATGGCATTTACGATTCTCTATGTCTACCTCATTTCGCCAAAGTCAATAGAGCTTAACGACACTTCGCTCATAATGCACAAAGTTGTAGGAAAAATAATAATACCACTCGAAGACATCAAGGAAATAAGACCATACGACCAAAGCGGACTTCGCCTGTTCGGAAGTGGCGGTCTGTTTGGAAGCATTGGCCTGTTCACCAATAATGACATAGGCAGACACTACGAATATGTAGGCGACTTCTCCGAGGCATTTCTCGTAGTATTAAATTCCGGCAAGAAATATGTTTTCAGCTGCGAAAACAGCGACAAGGTTATAGAACAGGTACGCAGCAATATCCGGAACTGAAAAGATGTGAATGAAATTTATCCGCAAACAAAAATATTGGACAGCATTATAAAGACGGCATTTATATAAGATTCGTTATCATCCCATATAGACTTTTACAGATTTCACACAAATAAGCTCTCTATTTACGCAATACATAAAGTCCTTTCCGTATGCCTCATAAAAGCATTTGGAAAGGACTTTATGTTTACCCAAAATCAGCCATTAGACCGCACATCGCTTTATCCATTTTGTGCATTCATGCTTTCAGACCGAATCCTAATAAACAGATTCGGGTTTATTGAATTCCGTGATGCAGCCGCATTAGCCGGTTGTCATCAACGCAATCAGAGAGAGTATTTTGTTACGGCACAGGCATTACTGTCAATAACTGTCCATTATATCAGAATCGGCTCTTTATGTCGCTGTTGCTGTAGGTCTTTCTCTTGCTGCGTATCTCCTTGCCGAAACTATACGAGAAGCCCAAGGTTACAGACAAAGGCGAATAGTCGTTGTTGAAATGCATGCTCATTCCGTTGTTTGAAATACTTACACCCTTAACATTTCCTGCAAACAAGTTGCTGACTCCCAACTTCATATTAAGGCGTCCCTTAAGGCACGAATAAGCAATACCGCAACTCATTGAGAATCTGCTATCAATAGTTTGAACAACATTTTTGTCTTTCCCCGAATAAGTGGCGGTAACATATCCTGTAAGATTACGGCGTCTGTCGAAAATAAACCTAAAGTCGCCCATGGCAAAAGCCTTGAGAACATGCTCGTTGCTCAAGCTATAACGGCTGTCGGCAGTGGTTTTACAATAAAACAACTCGCCAAAGATATAAGCCCTCAGCCATGACAGCTTTGTGAAATAGAGGCTAAGGTCCACTCCGCAGCCTTCCTTGTCGTAAGCATTCTGCCATTGCGTGTTCGAAGAGCCGTCGGCTGCATTCATCTGCGTAACCTGCCCTATACAGTCAAATTCCTTTGCGGCCCTCAGCTCCAGCCCGAGTTCAAGTCCGCTGCAAAGCACTATGTTGTTGGAAAGTCTTACTCCATACCAGTAGTTTGGCTTTATTGTAGGGTTGCCCTGGGCTGTTGAGTTGGCACTCAGATAAGCCGTAAACGGATTGACCACCTGTATACCCGGACGTCTTATTCCGCTGAAAACGCTGACGCCAAAGGTTGACCCGTTGCCCGACCTGTACATAACATTCACAGTAGGAAACAGTCTGCCGTAATTGTCTGTTGCCAATGTTCCATCGGCGTTTTCCGACTTTGTATGCGTAAGTTCATATCTTCCGCCGAGCACCATGTCGAAGTGTCCCAACGACTTGTTGAGCGACAGATATCCGGCATAGATGTCTTCCGAATATGTAAAGTCGTCATTTTGCACGGGAAGTGTGGAATAGTCATATAGCGAGGAGTTTCTCGTCTCTGTGAGAGACGTCTTTATTCCTGCATAAAGCTTGATGCTCCAGGGCAACAGAGTTGAATAGTCGAGCGCAAAGCTCAGTCCCTTAAGATGCGCGCCCACCTGATTGCGAAGATAGTCAACGCTGTCTGTCTGCACGCTGTTTTCATAATAGTAAGAGTTGAAACTGTAGTCACGGTCGTTATCAAACTTAAAAAGGTCCATTATGAAAGATATCCTGTTAGTGCTGCTCCAGTTTCTGTCGATATAAAAGTTAAGGTTCATGTTTCGCCCGTCACGCAGTTCAAGCGACGGCGAGCGACTCTCCTCTGTCATCACCCCGACCATGTCGTATGTGTTCTCAAAGGTCGTGCTTGGATAATTTCTGTATGTATCTATATAATAAGCCTCAATGCCTACTGTTGAAAGCGAATCAATCATAAAGTCTAACGAGCCGGAAATGTTATAGTTGTTGTTTCGCCAGCCCATGTCCGTATGGCTCTTTCGCGTCATGTCTGTAAAATATTTCACATTGCTTTCAGTATATGCAACGCTGCCGTAATTCCAGCTTGCATTGAGCGATGCCGTAACGCGCTTTCTCTGATAGTTAAGGTTCATGCGGGCTGCGTTGCTCCACTTGTCGGCATAGGTTACATCGTCGCCTACTTCGCCGCCTATATAGTCGGCACCTCTTTCTGTTATTATGTTTATGATGCCAAAATCGCTTCCTGCATCATACTTTGCGCCTGGCGATGTTATCACCTCTATCTTTGCCACATTTGACGCCCTGTGCGACTTCAGTATATTGATCAGCTCACCCTCAGGGATGGTTTTCATACGTCCGTTGAACATAACCCTTACGCCGTCACGTCCCGGTATTCTGATGTCGTTGTCCGTAACCAATATACCTGGCACATTGCTCAGCAGGTCAAGCAGATCAGTTTTGCCCTTGCGCAGCCTTATTGCGTCTACTATAAATTTGTCGGCTTCGCGCTTTATCAATTTCTCGCTCACCACTACTTCCTGAAGATCTATCTCGTCAGACACAAGTGAATCAGACTTATTTACGTTTTGAGCAAACGTATTTAAAGCAGAAAACATTGAAAAGACAAATATCAACTTTATATTTTTCATAGGCTAAGCATAGTTTTATTTCAAAATATATTCAGATATATTCCTTGGAGCCTTTGCATGTCTTAAACCAATAGTAATCACAATGCTCCTCTCCGTATACCTTACAATGTATTGGTGTATCAGCTATTTTTACATCAATCAGATGTGCCTTAATTTCAGCATGCTCCATCCGGGCAACATTATTCTTAGCGCCCATATTCAGCTGCCATTTTCAAGGGCACGTCATTTCACAAATTTAATATATCATTATCATAATTTATGACATCGCAAAATAAAAAAAAAAAATGAAACCAGCAAACTATTTCGCAAAAATATTCTAAATTTATTCCTTTTTCTAAAGCGATTGTATAAATTCGTCCCACATCTTTGGCTCAGCATCCTTGCCGAAAGCCTTCTTATACAAACGTTTACGCGCTGATGACACCGAATTGCGTTCTTTGTTAGTCAGTATTGATATATCAGCCGGCCTTACTCCTATTTTCAGCAACAGACACAGACGATATTCATATTCGCTTATCTTGCATAATTCTGTCAAACGATCCTTAAAACCTGCATAATGTCTGTTGACCTCGGCATCTAGCATCAGCCAATAGTCTTTAGGTATTTTTTTATCACACCTCTCGCAGGTGTTATCGTTCAATACAGCCCTTATCTTTCTACATATGTCAGAATTAGCGAGTTTGCTTTGCGACAGCTCTCTGTTTGCAGTCTGCATATTGGCTATTCTGTTCTGATTCTCAAGCTGTTCCCTGCTGGCCTTCAGCTCGGCTGCAAGACTTTCGTTACAGTCTACGACTCTGGCAAGACGGACATTCAGACTTTCTATCTTACGCTTGTTTTCATCAACAAAAGCACTGCTTTGCTCATACTTTTCTTTCAGATACTTTGTCTCATTCTCATATTTTATCCGCTCAGACATACGCTTTTTCTTTAGATGAGATATAAAAGCAAAAAAGGCAAAAATCAACGAAATGCACATAAAAACAAATATATAAACAATATACCTATTTTCAGCCAATTCGTATTTTAACCTGATATTTTCTTTCTCCTTTTCTGTATAATTATAAACTGCATCAATTCTTGCAACATCTTTTGTCTTTATAATATTTTGGACAGAATCTGAATATGTTTCATATTTGTCAAAGAAATATGCCGCCCTAATCAAATCATTTTTTCGTAAATAATAATGTCCAAGCCATTTTGAAGCCCCATATTTGGCATAAACATTATCTAAATCATAAACCTTTTCATACAGATCCACAGCTTCATCTGTTCTGCCGACCTTATCATATATCTTCGCAACAATAACCAAAACAGCCCTGGCATTTATCCTGTTAACACGGCTCAACGCACGGTTAGCATACATCAACGCCTTACCATATTCACTTTGCTTATAATAATGCTTCGCTATTTGAGCAAGGATATCGGTTTCAAGCAAACTGTCATTTGCTTCCTTAGACAAGTTCAAGGCCTGTTCAAAACATTCTGCTGCCTGACTTTCATTTTTAACACGCTGATAACAATACGCCATACCGCACAATGAATATGCCTGACTTTTTTTGTTCTCTATTTTTTTATTATACAAATAAGAATGTCTGAACGCCTTCAATCCTTTATAATACAATCCTTGATAAAGAAAGATATATCCCATCTGCGAATAAGCCTTATATCTCAACGGACTAGCCGTGTCAGCCAATTCTATCGTTTTCTGAAAATATGGTAAGGCACGCGTGTCATCGTTCATGTCGTTATACACACGTCCAGCATAATAATATGCCATAGGCAGGAGCCGTTTGTCGCCCTCATTCTCATAATAATCAAGGAGACGAAGCATCAGCGTGTCGGTTGTATGGGCTACATACAACTTATCTTCAGTCTTAATGCGCAACAGGTCGTAATAGTTCCGGTCTGCCTTGTCGGCAGCGTTTATCTTCGGTCTTATACTGTCAAGCATAGCCAAAGCACGGCGCGGTGACACATCGCCCACACTGTCTATTGCCGACAATGCCTTGCTGTGAGACGAACGCTCAACGTCACAGCCGGCTGATATAAGCACGCATAGCACTATTATTATACAGTTAAATATATTCATGAGTTTTAGATGATATCATTCATTACTTATAAAAACAAAAGATTCTGCCGATATTTCTTGCACTGATGCTTTTTGAGGAGAAGCCGCTCCCAAACCTATAGCCAAAGCTAAAATCAAAAATAATTTCTTCATTTTCTTTTGTTTTTTTATTAATTACTATTTAAAGTCCGGACTATTTCTTTTTTATAAACTAAATTCAACCCTCACCATACATTCACGCGGCCTCAACCTTGTAATGGTGTACATCTGCTGAGTGTCGGTTATCTGGCGGCGTTCATATTCATCCTTTCCCAAAATATTGCTGCATGTCAGGCTCACTTCATAACGTTTGGTGCGATAAGAGACTGACAAGTCGGCAAAATAGGTGAACGAAACGGCCTTATCGTTGCCGTGGTATATCTCGTTGCTTAACTCTATGTTAAAGCGTCCGGGCATGAAGTAGCACTTCAGACTGTGACTGAATGAGCTTAACGACGACGGCAACGAAGCGCCCGAACGGCACTCCTGTCTGACATAGCTGAACTGACTCTGCTCTTCGACAGAGAACCAGCTGCAAGGCTGGAGCGAGACTGTTGCCTTGGCCCCGGCCATATGCGTCTGAAACGGCGTAAGCACATTCTGCAAGAGCATGTTATAATCACTCCACTGCCATCGCCCAGACAGCGTAGTAACCAGATGAGCCACGTTCCAGCTTTCGCTTACACGGCAGTTTAATCCGTGCATGACGCTGTTTGATGTAAGGTCAGTGGCCCGCGACTCATACACATTGCCGTCCACATTCATTGAGTAAAGCCGCTGATTGCGCATATTGGTAAAGACATACCCGACAGTGGCAAACAGGCCTTTTATAACATTCTTATATTCTATATTAGCGCTTGCCGTGTGCATCAATGTGTTGCTGAGTTTACCCTGTCCTTCTGTCATCGAGATATAGTCGGTAAACACAGGTATATCGAGCACTGACAAAAAGCCTTCGGGCTTCCACGAGCAGTTATACGTTGCCGTTATGCCGAAATCGGAAACTGGCATAGCTCTGAAAAACAGATTAGGCTCAAATGTAATGTTGTCTTTATGCTGTACGCCATACGTCCGGTTTGTCCAGTAAACAGGCGCCGATGCAATAAAATTAATAATGGCGGTCTTATACGACAGCGACGGTTTCATGAAAGTGCGCCATTCGGTGTACTTCCTTACGGCATCCACGTCCTGCCGGCTTACGCCTATATGCTGCGCCTTCATGTCTGTGCCTATATTATAATTAAGATAAAACGCACCAAGCTTTTGTCCGAAATAGGCGTCACATCCGGCAAGGACGCTGCGCTGGCGAAGGCGCTGCATGGTTGAGTCGGCAAGCAGCAGACTGCCCGGCAGCCAGTTGAGTGAAAGGTAAGCGTTGACAGAAAACGAATTGCGACGGGTGATGTTGCGCACAAACGACAGTTTGTCCGTGATGTAGCCCTGACGCGGCTTAACCATCTCTCTTGTCTCAACGCCATTCAATACCGACAAACCGCTGCTGCGGTCGAAGTCAACATATCCCCTGACATCGTTTGTAAGATACTGTCTTTCGGTATTCTGCCTGTAAAGCACCTCAGCCGACAAGGCGTCGTGACGGCTCTCAGCCGATATGTCCTGCACAATGGCAGCACCGCCTGCCGTCGTATATACCGTGGTGGATGTCTGTCGCTGTTCAGTCATGTCGGTCATGCCGTCGAGCTGTATCCTCAAGTCATTGCCGCCATGCGTCTTCAGCAGCCAGTTGGTTGCAAACAGGTGAGTATGGTTAAATCTGCTGCGCGAGGCGTCAATGGCCGGTGCCGGCAGTGATATGTTGCCGAGCATACCATCGTCCACGGGTGCCGAGTCGTCGAGATATGCCGACATAGGCGTTAGTTCCTGTCCGATGTTCTTACCGGTATTGTTATTCTTATACATACTTATGCTCTGCACCTTGCGCGAAAACAGCATTGAGACGATGCGATTGTCATAAAGCCAGCCGGGACTGTTGGTCAACGAAGCTCCCGTTGACAGGTCGAAGGTGTGACTCCACACATTTTTTGCGCTGTCGGTCAGCACGATGTTGAGTGCTGCCTGATCGCTGAACTTTGTATCCTTCAGCGCACGTATGGGCTGATGCCGTTCAAGCACCTGCACCTTTTTCACCTTTCCTGCATCAATGTTATCTGACGCCTGCGCATACTTACCGCCAAGCAAATCCATGCCTTCAATATAGAATTTGTTTATCTTCGTGCCCTGATATTCTATCGAGCCGTCATCATTTACGGTAAGTCCTGGCATTTTTCTGATAACGTCGGCTATGGTGCGGTCTTGCTTGCCACGAAAGGCGCTAACAAGATAGTTGAGCGTGTCACCCTCCTGTCTGATGCGCTGCGACTTAACAACCACCTCCTTAAGTTCTGTGGCATGCTCGCTGAGCACTATAGCCTTGTAGCTGCTGTAATGCCTAAGAGCAATAGCCAGTTTAGAGTAACCAATCTTGCGCACCTCCATCGTGTCGCACTGCCGGCCTTTACTGTCTACGGCAAACATGCCTTGCTTGTCGGTGAATCCATAAGCCACTACCGACTTGCCGTTTTTAATATACACAGAAGCCTTGTCGACAGGACTGTTGTCCGAGTTGGCAACACGTCCCGTTATAACCTGTCCGTAAGCCGTTGCTGCCAAAAGCCACGCAAACAGGACAAGCGCCATGCGTATGGTTCTGCCGTCACTCACAGTCATTGTCTTCTATAAGTACCGGCGTAACCTTTCTTTGCTTTGTCCTGCCCTTACTGACAGACGGAGCAAGACCCGTCAGCCTCGTCATCAGCCATACAGGATCGGTAATCTCCATTTCTGTAATCTTTTGCAGCTCTTTCGGCTCAACAGATTTATATTTTGTCTTTTCCATCGTAATGCTTTCTCCCCTGCCCTTTCTTACAGCCGTGCATACAAACGAGAAACAGCCGTTGTCTGTTTCAGCCTTCATTATAAGTCCCGGCAGTCCGCACAATTTCCATGGACCGTCGCTCACGGCGATGTCAGGCGCATACCACACAGTCCATGTCTGTCCGCGAAACTTTGTCCTTGCCTTGTTGCAGTGGTACTCGGCTATTATTGAGTCGCCGTCGGCCAGTTGCCAGTCAAAAGCAGGCATATCTTCTTCAGACTTAAGGGCAAAACCATGCAGACTAAGTGTATAAGTAAGTTTGCCGTCAACAGGATAATTCTTCATCACCATATATTTCTGCCCAAGCGTTCCACTTCCTCTCATCCGTGTGCTTGCTGCCAAAGCCTGTTTCAGTTGTCCCCCCGTAGCCTGCACCACGCTGTCAAGCACATGCTGCTGTCGTATGTTTGCCGAAGAATAAAACTTGCTCCACTTATAGCCAATAAGCAGTTCCATCTCGTCTTGCATTTCCGGTCTTTCAACACAAGTCTTAAACTTAGCGTCATAACTGATACGCATGACAGCTGTGTCCGACTGAGCTGCCGACGGTACATGACTGCACAAAGCAAGAAGAAATAAAGACAAATAATGTATAACACAAATTCTCTTCATAAGTTCAAACAGTTTAATTTTATTATTTTTATAAGCAAAATTACTTGATTTAGCACAATGCACAAAAATCTGCTGTTCGCAAAAATGTTCGCAAATCATTCCACATTAAGCCTAAGTCATTAGACCGTATATAAGTTTGGTATGTTCATGCTTTCAGCCGTCTTTTTGTCTTTTATTGGCGACTTTTCCTCCGGCCTTTCTTGACATAGCCCGCTATGACTGCGAAAAATCAAACGATAATCCACTTAATATTATAAAGCAAAAATACAGGCTAAATCATAACGTCTAATCTGGGGTTAAGTCTGTAAATCCGTTTCATTTCGGTTGATGTTTTTCATCATTAGCCGATACAAAATTAGTAAAAATTTCAATACGTTGAACCGGCATGATAATTTTTAGTCGAAAAATCGTAAGCAAAACAGACCCCGCGCATAAACGTTTTTCAATGCAGACATGCGCCACAGTGTATACTGTAAGCAATAATAAGGCATTTAGTTATAAATCAAAAGTGGCCGAGTTACGGGTCAAAACTCGGCCACTTTTGAGGCGTAAACCGGCCACTTTTTAATCAGAAACGGCCGTGTTATTTTAAGCAAATAAAAGAATTTTATTCAATAGCACATACAACTGCACTGGTGAAGACAAAAATGCCGTAGCAAAAATATTCCACACGGGCTATTCGTCGACCTCTTTCTTCAGCAGACGCACCATAATCTCAGCCGCATTGTCGGGAGCTATTCTGTCGCCGAGCCTTCTGCGCACTTCGGCATATCCATCAATCATGCTGCTGCGACAAGCTCCGTCGGGCAGCAGACGCGACAATTCAGCGGCAATGTTATCCACAGAAAATGTGTCAGCAACAAGCTCCCTGACCACCTCACGGTCGGCAATAAGATTGACAAGCGAAACGTATTTCACCTTCAACAGATGCTTACGGAGAAAGGCGATGACCTTTGGTATAGGGGTTTCGTAGCACACCACCTGCGGCACGTTTAACAGAGCCGTCTCAAGAGTGGCAGTTCCGCTGGTGACAACAGCCGCACGCGAATGGGCGAGCAGTTCGTAAGTCTGCCCGTAGACTATCTTTACGGGCTGTCCGGATATGAACCCGGCATAATAGTCTGCACTTATCGATGGCGCTCCCGCCACCACAAGCTGATACTTGTCGGCAAAGCGTGAGGCAGCCTCAATCATGGCAGGCAGATTGTCCTTTATCTCCTGCTTGCGGCTTCCGGCCAGCAAAGCAATGACAGGACGGCGTGAGTCGAGCCCGTTTTTAGAGCAGAACTCATCGTAAGAATCGGTGTAGGTCTTCAAGAATCCGCTCACCTCGTCGGCCGTAGGATTGCCCACATAGTGTATCTTGTAGCCGTGCTTGCCTTCAAAGAAGGGCACCTCGAAAGGCAGAATGGAGAACAGCTCGCTGACATCACGCTTTATGTTCTTTATGCGGTACTCTTTCCATGCCCAAATCTTTGGCGAGATGTAATAATACGCAGGTATTGAAGTCTTGGCATGCAGAAACTTGGCTATGTCTAGATTAAAACCTGGGTAATCAACCAATATCACCACATCAGGGTGCCACTCGATTATGTCTCGCTTACAGAAAGCCATGTTTCTGAATATGGTTCTGAGATGCAGCAGGACAGGCACAAAGCCCATATATGCCAAGTCGCGATAGTGGCGCACACGCATGCCTCCAGCAGCCGACATAAGGTCGCCTCCGAAGAAACGGAACTCAGCCTCGCCGTCGACTCTTCTGAGCGACTGCATAAGCCGCGACGCATGAAGATCGCCACTTGCCTCACCGGCAATAAGATAATATTTCATTATGGTTGTTTAAAATAATTGTTCTTAATAAACTAGACATGCAAAAATAGCACTAAAAACGGAAACAATGAAACAAATAAGACGTTTTTTGTTAAAGCTAATTATACTTGCTTTATCTTGTATTTGCATAAATTCAATAATCGCAAGTCATCAGATTTAACCAAATCAGACGTTTAAATTTCAGCATAATAATCGTATTATACAAAATCACAAATCTGAAAAATATGAAAACAAAAACTGCCGGATTATAAAGTCCGGCAGTAATAAAGAAATGTAATGCTTACAAAATCAGCATATTTTGCTATGTTTCATTTTAGTGTACTGTTATTTTTCTGACTATCTGTCTGCCATCAGCAGCTGTGGCCCTAACCACATACATACCAGGAGCAACGTTGCCGAGAGAGACCGGACGAGTAACAGCATCAGCAGCCTTAACAACACACATACCATCAGCAGTATAGACCGACACACCGGCACTGTCAACGCCATCAACATAAAGCTGTCGACCAACATGGCGCAGAGACATCGTGCTTTGCAAAGTCTCACTAACACCTGTAACGTTTCCTATGCGGAAAGCAGGACTTATGGTCTGCTCCTGCATATTGCCCGAAGCGTCAGTTAATGTTATCTTCAAATCATACCATCCGTTACTGCTCTCACGGTTTACGCTTTCAAGCGAGCCACGATAGAAATAGCCAAAGCCCGGCATTCGGTAAAGTTCAGGTATCTCGTCAACGGCAAGTTCTGTCCAGCTGTCTTGTCCGTATGGCGAATAAGCTACGGCTACGGTTTGCTCCTTGCAGTCGAAATAAGCTCGATTATTTTCATTATGGAAATTGAAGTCGCCACCGCAAAATTCCAATATTCCGTCTTGTTGAACTTCAAAGCGGTCTGTAATCATACCGTCAATATTTTTGAAATGGAGCATCTGCAATGTTGGTGCAGTCCAATCTTCTTTACGCTGATCATATATTATTCGGGTTAAATTATAGCCAGGTATGCCATCTACGTCCACATTTTCATTTGTGAGAGTCAAGTCAATCTCACCATACGGATGTTTTTCCTCTGCCCATGCAATCATCAAGCTGTCTAACTGATTATAATTGTTCAGCACTTCATTGCCATTATATTTCAGACTTATTTGTAACGCCTTATAATCACTCATCCTTATTTCTCCTAATCTTCCAATATAGCACGGTGATAAATAAGAATATTTCCAGCTAGAATAATCATTAAAATAATTCTGAGCCATAAAAGCATTTATAGGACTACTGTTTCCATATATTCCTGCCTTCTGTTTGTCTGTATAAGAGAATGCTGGATGTCCGGGATATTCAAGAACATCTCCATCTTCTTCAGGTATTTGGAATGAATAATTCCCGTAAATATCATGACCTTTGTTAATATATTCTATACCTTCATTACTTACAAATACAGGAAGCCCATTATTAACATAGTAATTGGTTAAAGTATGAATTCCTCCTTCTCCCCAATCATATGTTACCTCTTCTTCATAATCTGAATACCGTGAATATACCATTATATTGAATCGATTATCAGAATCCATATTTTTCAGAGCATTAATGTAAATTTTCACAGATTCATCTTCGGCAAGATTGTAATTTGCTCCAATCACACTCCATCCACCAACTTGTACTTCATTAAACAAATCAGTTGAAACAGATCCTGGTCTATGACTCATACTTTTTCCCAATGGAGTCGGTTTAAAACTTTCTTCATATAAAATATATCCATCAGGACTATTTGTCAAAACCTCATTAGAAGTCCCTTCTTGCATAAGTTTTACAATATACGAAGTTCCTTTTGAGCTCATAACCATAGATTCACAAAGCAAATATCTATCACTAATATCATTTATCAAAAAATCCGTTCTTTGATTTTTTCTTACAACACTATCTTCAGATACATATATATCCCACCCCAAATTACTAGAAATCTTTGTAACAAGCCCATAATCTTTTAAAAAGATATACTGAATAAAATTTATATCATCTGTATTTCCTTCCTCTAAAACCTCATATGACATATGATCATCTGAATATTTAATCATAGGACAACGCCATTCCTCGCCCTGTAAATTAACGCTAGACACACGAATATGCTTATTTGCTTCTTCAGGATTAAATAATAGAGTCGTATCTTTATCTATACTGACCAATTCTCTTACAACATAACTTAAAATTGGTCCTTCTACATTCCGCCAAAAAACTGAACAGAAATCATACGTTCCTTTCGGAATCATAAATTTAATAAAATCATTTTCGGGATATTCTTCTATCATTATTTCATTATTATATACACTTGTTGCATTGGGACTATAAAGATTTTCATCGTAATCAAACTTGCATATCACTTCAACACACTCTGCCGCACGTGTCTGATGATTTTTCTTTTTGGGAATATATGTCTTCATTTGCCCATATTCTTTTATTAGACAATTAGATTTGTCTATCGGTAAATAAGGTTTTACTTTAACAGACAAAGGATTTTTCACACTACACTTTGGCTGATAATGCATGATAACCTGCGCATAAGCGCGACTTCCGGTCCATAGACAAACTACTGCGAATGCCAGCATGGAAGATAGACAATTTTTCATAATAGTAAGATTTTTAAATTAAACTATGCACAAATATAAGCGAACTATGCTATAAAACAACAATTTATCAAGGGGACATATGGGGGACACGTTCATTTTTTATCATTATAGTATTATTTTTCACTCTTTTTATCTACCTTTGTATTGTTTAAAATTATCAAATAACGACAACTAATAAACTCTATTAATATTAATGAAAAGCATAATGCTCTTATAATATTTGATATACGCTTCTATAAACAACAGCATATTATGTTAAAATTAGCCATCGTCATATTATTATCAACATTTTTACAAACAATTTCTGCAAAAAATTGGAAACCTGTTTATAAGCCATTCGACTCACTTGTTGATAAATTTGAATACGACATTGAAAAGATTACAAGTTCTCACATAAAAGACATGTATGATATAGCTAAAAAAAATAGAGATAAGCCAGCACTAATGTGGCGTGCAATATACTGGGACGCATATAGAAATTGGTTTTTATTACAACATATACAAGCGACAATTTTAATAAATAAAGCTATAAATTTAGTTGACTCAATAAATTATGAATACGATTATCGCTGCATACAACGCCTTATGCTAAATTGCAACGCTGACAAAATAACATATTTTGAATTATATAAATCCTATAAAAAATTACTTGATTACTTTGCAAAAGTAGATGACACTATAAATATAGCAAATACCTGTATCAGTATAGGAAATATATTTTTGCAATTGGGCGAGCCATATAAATCTTACGATTATCTACATCGTGCAGACAGTCTATATTCCATATGTAATCGAAATACATATCGTATCAAGAATTACTTAAACCTTGCAAATGTTTTATATGATAAAGGAGAACATAAAAAAGCAATACAGACACTCTTATGGATTACAAGACAAAAAGAAGTACAAAGAGATACCGCCTTTATGTTACAAGTATACGCATCATTATCGTCTGCCAGTAGTATAGATATTAAACTGACAGATTTATATTCACGTAAAGCATATCATCTCGCAAAAATATATGGACATGAATACTTAATAATGCAAGCATCTGTAAATATGGGAGCGATATACATAAATACAAACAAGAGTGACAGCGCACTTCTATTTTATCGCAAAGTATGGAACTACATTAAAAGAAATAATAATAACAAATTTTTACTACCTACTCTTAACGGCATAGCAAATTCATTCAGGATACAAGAGCGCTGGGATTCTGCATACATTTATCTAAACACGGCTAATAATTACAAAAACGCACTACAAAAAGCAGGAAATCTGACTGAAGTCTACCGGATGGAAAGTAGAGCAGCAATAAACAATTATGAAGCAACTTTAGCACGGCAACAGGCAGAAGCTAGACTACACAGAATTTTGCTTGTTTTTATTCTTATTGTTGTCGTATTGACCTGTGGATTTGCCTGTTACGGATTCTGGTCACAACGCCGTAAGGCTTTAGCAAAGAAACGTATACAAGAGCTGGAGAATAAGGAGCTAGCCACGCGGTTAAAGAATGAAGAACTGCAATTCGAATTAGAAATGGACTCAAAAAACCGCGAACTGGTTTCAAATTCATTGATGCTGATAGAGAAAAACCAGATGCTTGACGAATTGCTACAGCGCATTGACAATGGAGGCGATACCGGACAAATAACCAGAAGCACAGTGATAGAACTGAAGAATCAAATTCGTGCACATGCCAGCGAAGAAGACGAATGGCACAAGTTTCGTGCTCATTTTGAGCAGGTACATCCCGGATTTTTCATCCGACTTAAAGAGATGCACCCTGCTCTCACTGAATATGAACTACGCCTTTGCGCATACATACGCACCGGAATGTATGGCAAACAAATTGCCATGATGCTGTCAGTGCAACCAGACAGCATCAAGAAATCACGAACACGCCTGCGCAAAAAACTACAACTTCGCCAGGAAGACTCGCTCGAAGACTTTCTGCGTGGAATAAACAAAAGAGAAGACGATGTTAATAAAAGCTAACTAAGCCAATCGTCATCATCCTTCAGACGTTCGAACATGGCATAGTCGGTAACGTCGATTGTGGTGGGCGTTATAGCCACATAACCATGGTTGAGAGCCCAGTTGTCGGTGTCGGTTGCTTCAGGCTCATCGTTGGTATATTCGCCCACAAGCCAATAATAGTCGTAACCCCTGGGATGACGGGCGCGAACAACCTCGTTTCCCCATGTACCCTTAGCCATTCGGCATACCTTTACACCCTTAAATTCAGCAGCCTTGGGGAAGTTCACGTTAAGGCACGTTCCCTTGGGCAGACCTTCGGCCAGCACCTTGGCCGTAATCTTTCTGACGATGCTGCGCAGAGGCTCAAAGTCGGCGTCGTCTCTATAGTCGCAGAGAGAGAAGGCAACAGAAGGAATATACTTCATGCAACCCTCGCGCGTAACGCCCATAGTGCCCGAATAATGAGAATTGACAGAGCCGTTGTCACCGTGGTTGATGCCGCCGATGACCATATCGGGACGGCGCGGGCAGAGCTGGCTCAGCGCCAGTTTGACACAGTCGACGGG
>OKXB01001775.1_pt1 | contig 19623 bp, 19 predicted proteins | sample 1601731 | NCBI WGS metagenome assembly OKXB01 (sample SAMN04414077, study PRJEB24778) | human gut metagenome | material: faecal | host: Homo sapiens | reverse complement strand
TATTAATTAATGAGAAAGAAAATTATAGTGGTGCTTATGATGCTGGTAAAATAGAAGGTATTAGTCAAGGTATTAGTCAAGGTATTAGTCAAGGTATTAGCCAAGGCATTACCAGGGGAACTAACCAAATGGTTATAAACATGCTTGATAATGAATTAGATATTGATTTAATATCAAGATGTGCTAAAATGCCTGAATGGAAGATTTTAAAAATCAAAAAAGAATATGAAAAAAACAAAGTAAAATCTTAATACTTTGTTTTTTCTTCATAAAATTAACAATAAAAATTACCATCTTTAAATATTTGTACTTCTTTACCATCAAAAGTTTTAGCCATTATATTCAAATCTTCTGTTCCAATCATAAAATCTACATGGTTATCTGAATAATTAAACCCTAGATTTATAAGTTCTTCCTTTGATTTATTATCCGTTCCTTTTACACATTCTGTAAAGCCCGATCCAAGTGCTAAATGACAAGAAGCATTTTCATCATACAATGTCTCATAATGAATTAATTTTGATGTTGATATTGGTGAATTATAATCTACTAAAGCCACTTCTCCCAAATAGCAAGCATTTTCATCTGATTCAATTATTCCTTTTAAGATATCTTTTCCTTCTTTAGCATCATAATTTATTACTTTTCCATCTTTAAACTCAATAAAAAAGTCATTTATAAATCCTCCATTATATATAAGTGGTTTGGAACTATATACAATCCCATTTGTACCCAATCTATTGGGCGTTGTAAATACCTCTTGTGTTGGAATATTAGCAATAAATTCAACACCACTTTTGGTTTTCTCACTAGCACCATTCCAAATAGAATTTTCAAGCAAATTAATAGTTAAATCTGTTCCTAAATTATTTGTATAGTGCAACTCTTTTATTTTTAATTTATTTAGTATTTCTGTTTTTTTATTTGTTTCTTCTATAAATGTATCCCATGCTTCGTTAGGATTTTTATTATTAATGTAACATGCATCAAAAATAGCATCCCATAATTTATTCATAGCATCTTCAGTATTATCAAACATTTTTTCTGCACGACCCTTGGTTGCCGTGCAAGCAATACACCATACTATTTCATTATTTAGTTGCCTTTGTTTATATAATGGTTTGGATTTTCTAGAGAAAATAGCGGCCTGTGATAATTTATTTGAATCTATATCATCCATAAGTGTTGGATCATCAGACATTAACATTAAAAAGGCTGCATCTTTTTTAGCATATTCATCAAATATTTTTTTATTAAAAATGGGTGATTCTTTTAAATCATTTATTTCTAAATATTTAAGAGCATCATGTTTAATTTTTTCATCTATTAAATCATAACCAATATCTGTAACACCTTTTTCAAAAGCCTTTTTTGATAGTATCTCAACAAATTCATATGCTTCCATTGGTGCAGATATTAAAAGAGGTGTTCCTCGTTTAATACTAACACCTTTTGTCAACAATAATTCAGCGTATTTTTCTAACTTTTCTTTCATATCATCTCTCCATTATTGTATTAATTCTTTCTTCATAATTACTACTATTCGTAATATAACTACCTACAACTACCATATCTGCCTTTTGAACGTTACATATAGTTTCCTTATTAATGCCTCCATCTACTTCTATTTTAAAATTATAATGATATTTTTTTCTTATCTCATATAATTCATTTATTCTATCAGTAGATTTTAAAAGGTATTTTTGTCCACCTTTACCTGGCTCAACACTCATAACTAAAATTAAATCAAGTTTGTCCATATAACTTAAAAGAGCAGATATATCTGTATTTGGTTTTATTGCAAGTCCTACTTTAATATTATTACCCTTTATAATGTTAATTATTCTATGTATGCTATCAAAAATTTCATAATGAAAAGTTATATACTCAGGATGAATATTCTTATAAATATTTACATATCTTTCTACATCTTCAACCATTAAATGTACATCTATTCTTTTTTTATTATCTTTTAAACTTTTTTCTAATTCTGCAAAGTTATCATGAATATTGGGAACAAACTTTCCATCCATAATATCAATATGTAAAAAGGAAGCTTTAGTTTTATTTAATTCATCTATTTTTTTCTTTAAATTTTCCTTGATTCCAAGTATAGAAACAGCAAGTTCCATGAATTACACCTTCCTTATAAAATTTAAATAATTTTCATAACGACTCTTTAATATATTTCCATTTTCAACTTCTCTTTTAATGTTACATCCATCTTCTCTATCATGCATACAATCTTTATATTTACAATCATGACGATATTCATTAAATTCTATAAAATTGTCTCTAATATCTTCTTTTTTCATATCAATAAATTCTAATGAAGAAAATCCAGGTGTATCAGCAATAAGTCCATCACATGATTTCAATAGTTCGACATGTCTTGTGGTATGTTTACCACGGCCAAGAGCAATAGATACATCACCTGTTTTTAGATCAAGACATTTATCAATTTGATTTAATAATGTACTTTTCCCTGCACCTGTTTGACCAGTAAAAACAGATACTTTTTGTTTTAATTTTTGAGTTATTTTATCTATTTCTGTATTAATAAAAACATCATATCCTATTTTTTTATAATAATTAATATAATTATTTATTTCCTCATATTTTTCTTTAGATAATAAATCTATTTTTGTAAAACATATAATTGGTTTAATATTATTGAATTCTATTATACATAGTTGTTTATCAAGTAAATTACTTGAAAAAGCAGGTATATGTGTACTAGTTACTATAATAGCACTATCAATATTACTAACGGGAGGTCTAACTAAAGTATTTTTTCTTGGTAATATTTCTTTTATATAATTTTGTTTTTCATCAAATACAACAAAATCACCAACTAATGGTGTTTGTTTTAAATTTCTAAATTTTCCGCAAGCATTACATAAGTAATCAGTATTATCTGATAACACAGTATACTGATTACTTATAATCTTTATAATTCGACCTTCCATTTACTCAGATGGTAATAAATCTTCTATAGGTTCTTCTGCTTGCTTTTCTTTGGCAACAACAATTTTTAATGTTGTATTACCCATTACTTTAGTTCCTTTAGCTCTACTTTGACTAATTATTGTTCCCTCTTTTTGGGTTGTAGACTCTTTATATTCTGTTACAAGTTTAATATTATATTCATCACAGAATGTTTGAATATCACTAAGAGGCCAATTTTCAGCCACAAAATCAGGATATTCTGTAATAATATCAGGTATATAAAGAGTTACTGTATCACCTTCAACAACTTTTGTACCAGATTCAGGCTTTTGTTCTAAAATTATATTTTCTTTATATTTATCTTTGTCTTTTTCACTTACCTCTTTTTTCTCTACAAGAACATATATTCCCTTAGCCTCTAATATACCTTTGATTTCATAATAATTCTTTCCAACATAATTATCAAGATTTATACCATTGGCACCAAGTGATACAACAAGTGTTATTTCTGTACCTACCTTAACACTTCTTCCTGATTGTGGTTTTGTTGATATAACATTTCCCTCTTCAATAGTACCATCATTTTTTTCTTCTAAGTCGGTTGCAACATTTAAGCCTTGTTCTTTAAGTAATTTTTCGGCATCAACAACAGAATAATTAGAAACATCAGGTACCGTAATTTCCTTCTTTTCCGTCATTTTAGGATATACAATAGCCCATATAGATATACCAGCAACTAAAATGGCTAATACCGAACTTATGATAATAATAGCAATATTTAATTTACTTAATTTTTTCTTTTCTTTTTTCTTTTCAACAAAGCTATCAGACATCTTATCAATATCTTTTAAATTAGGCATAACTTTTGTTTCTTCAAGTTCATGTTCTGGATATTTATAAGTAATTCTAAGTTCATCTTTTCGTTCATCACTAAGTGCTGTCTTTAAATCATTATACATTTCCGTTACATTTTCATATCTATTTTTAGGATTTTTAGCACATGCCCTTAAAATAATATTTTCAATACTTTGTGGTATTTCAGGATTTTGAGCACAGACACTTGGAATAGGATCTTTCATTTGTTTAATCGCAATCTCTACGGCATTATCACCTTTAAATGGTACCTTACCAGTTATAAGTTCATACATTAAAATACCAAGAGAGTAAATGTCACTTTTAATTGTTGAACCACTGCCACTTGCTTGTTCTGGTGGTAAATAATGAACTGATCCCATAACAGAATTTGTTTGTGTAAGTTCATTATTATTAAGAGCCATCGCAATGCCAAAATCAGTGATTTTAACACGTCCATCATCTAATATTAAAACATTTTGAGGTTTAATGTCTCTATGTATAATATAACTATCATGGGCACAAGCAATTCCACTTGTAAGTTGTAACATGATATCAACTATTTCTGGTAATGTTAACATTCCTCTTTTTTTAATTAGACTTTTAAGTGTTCTTCCTTCAATATATTCCATAACAATGAAGTACTTTCCATCATCTTCACCTACATCATACATTTCAACTATATTTGGATGATTTAAACTACTAGCAGCAATAGCTTCTCTTTGAAAACGACGAACAAATTTTTCATCGTCAGCAAGGTCTCCTCGAAGTATTTTAACGGCAACATCTCTATCTAAGATGGTATCATGAGCCAAATAAACATTAGCCATTCCACCTTCACCAATTAATCTAATAATTTGATATCTATCATTTAACATATAACCTTTATTCATTACTACTTGCACCATCCTTAATTAAATACGCAACAGAAATGTTATCATTTCCACCACGATTATTGCATTTATATATAAGTTTTTGCATCTTCTCTTCACATGATAAATTGTCATTTAATACTTTAACTATTTGATCATCATCAAGCATATTAGTAAGACCATCACTACATAAAAATACACCGTCAACATCTTTTTCAACATTAAAAATATCCATTTCAACATTTACATTGGCACCAAGTGCCTTCATCAAGACATTTTTACGTGGATGTTCTTTGGCTTCTTCTTCTGTAAGCTCACCTGATTTTACAAGAAGATTGACAAGTGTATGATCTGTAGTAATTTTATGTAATTGCTTATTTTTTACTACATAACCTGATGAATCACCAATATTTCCAAATAATAAATAATCTTTTGTTACTATTGCAACAACAAGAGTTGTTCCCATACCAACACTTTCCGGATTTTCTTCTGTATATTTATAAATTAATGCATTAGCTTCGCTTGCTGTTTCTTTAAGCCAATTAATGGCTTCTTCCTTTGTACCAATAGTACCAAGTTCTTTAAAGTTTTTACCTAAATGTGATATGGCAATTGATGATGCAACCTCACCATTCCTATGTCCACCCATTCCATCAGCAACAGCCATTAAATATTCATTATTATAGTTATTAATAATAATAACACTATCTTCATTATGATCTCTTACCTTACCAGGATCAGTTAAATAAAAGTGGTCCATTATTTTCCCTCCTCATAATTTGCTCTAAGTTGTCCACATGCTGCCATTACTTTTGAACCAAATTCTCTTCTTATAGTTACATTTATGCCTTTTGATTTTAACCTGTCATAAAAAGCCAATATATTTTCTTTAGTACTTTTTACAAATTCTATATGACTAGTTTCATTATATGGTATTAAATTAACATAACAATTCATGTTTTTTAAAAGACTAGCAAGTTCATCAGCACAAGTAAGTGAGTCATTAATACCACCAAGCATTATATATTCAAATGTAACTCTTCTTCCAGTCATGTCTATATACTTTCTTAAAGTGTTTATTAAATCATTTAATTTATATACTTTATTTATAGGCATTATTTTACTTCGAAGTTCATCATTTGGTGCATGAAGAGATATAGCTAAATTAACTTGTCTTGTACTCTTAGAAAACTCTTCTATTTTAGGTATAAGACCACATGTTGAAACCGTTATATGTCTTGCTCCTAAGGCTATACCAAGAGGCTCATTGACAATATCAAAAAACTTCATTACATTGTCATAATTATCAAATGGCTCACCTATTCCCATTAGAACAACATGCGAAATTCTAATCTTTAAATCATCTTCCACAAGTAATATTTGCTCAATCATTTCATATGGCATTAAATCTCTTTGCTTTTTTAATCTACCACTTTCGCAAAAGGCACAACCCATATTACAACCTACTTGGGTAGAAATACATAAACTATTTCCATAATCATGATTCATAAGAACAGCCTCTACCTTTTTACCATCTTTTAATTCAAAAAGGTATTTATGTACATCTACATCTGATAACTTCGTAACTAATTTTATGTAATCAAAGGTAAATTTATCTTTTAATATATTAATTAATTCTTTTTTTAGATTAGTCATTTCATCAAATGACTTTACTTTTTTGCGATATAACCATTCATATACTTGTTTAGCTCTAAATTTTTTATCATTTATGCTTTCAAAATAATTTTCTAGGTCTGCAAGAGATAAATTATATATGTTCATATCACACCTCAAATCTATTATTTATCAATAAACCAAGCATTACTAATATCACAACTATCGCTAGTTGGCTCTGGATTTGGCATTTTTACTTTTATTAATGTTGGTACTTTAAAAGCAGAACCAAATCCTATACAAATACCAGGTTGTAAAATTCTAAGTCTACTTACAATATTATTTGTTATATTAGGAATCATTTTCTTTATATAATCTACATCATTAGGATGTAACATTTTAAAAATTAAAAAGTTTGCACATTGTGATAAAGATGTTTCAGATAATTCCGATGGTCTTTGCGAAATGAGTGTTAAAAGAGTACCGTATTTTCTACCCTCTTTAGTTATTCTATCAAAAATATTATATCCTAAAACTTCGGCATCACTATCATTTTGAACATAACGATGGGCTTCTTCTAAAACAATATGAAAAGGTAGTTTGTTTTTACTTTCATTTTCTTTTGAAAAGTCAAATAATAATCTTGAATATATTTTAGTAATAGTTTTGGCAAGTCTATCATCAATATAGTTGATATTAAAATTAACAATTTGGGCTTTACCACCATTTTTAGCTGTTAACAATTTTCTAATATATTTGTCTTTCGTAATATATTCTGGATACTCAAAATATCTACTTTGATCACTATTAATTAAAGAATAAACTCTTACCTTTAGAACATTCATATCATCATATATCTTACTACTATTAAGTGTACCCTCAGATATAAGAGCAAACTCAAAAGCTTTACCTAAATCTTTAAGAGTATAACTAAATGAACCGTCTGGAAGACTAAGTTCTAGTTCATCATTTAAAAAACTTTGCATGAAGTTAGTAACAAGTTCCATTTCTCTTAATTTTCCACTTGCATCAATAATTAAACATTGTTTTAAAGATCTTGTATAACCTGGTTGAACAATTGGTGTTTCAAGATTTAATTCACTAGTTGAATAATGTGATAATATAGAAAATATTTGATCACGTATTTGAGCACTTGTTCCTCCACTAGATAATACATCAATAATTGTTCTTGCGATGATATCATTTTTATGTTTTATTGTTTCTTCATCACTGCGACAAAAAACATTTACAAGTTTTAAAGCTTTTTCAATTATAGGAAGTTGTGTATTTTTGGTTGCTCCAAGAAGTAATGCATAATCATCTGTTGTTAAAAGCCATGGTGGAATACTAAGAATTTCTGATGTTTTAGAATGAACATTAGTTGTATATGCTTTAAAATTAATTCCTGGTATTTTTTCACCTATTCTCTCGAAGGCTGAATGATATTCACCATAAGCATCAAAAATGAAAAAACTTGCTAAATAAGGGATTGACTCTCTTCTATTAAACAAATTTTGAATAATACGAGCCACACTGCATGATTTTCCAGAACCCGTTGATCCAAAAATAGCTAAATGTCCACTAAACATTTGATTTAAATCAACCCCAACTCTAACACCTTCATATATAGGACTATCCCCTAAATATAAATGTTTACTCTCATCATAATTTTCTATGCCAATTATCAAATTAATTTTATCTTTAGGTACCAATTTTGTTCTAGCATTAAAAGATATTCCTTTTATAACGCCAAAAACAAACTTGCCATCAATAATTTCTCCAACCATATTAATTCGAGCAATATTTCCTTTAATACCTATTATTTCACCTATAACACTGTTATTAGCATCTTCCATAACAACATATAAATTATTTAAATTTTGTATCCTATCTAGTTCAACATTTAATTCTAATTCTACAACACTATCTTCAATCCCAATTATTCTACCTAACATATTTTATCACCATATCATAAGTATACTATTTTTTAAAGAAAAAGAAAAGATATTCATTAATCTTTTCCTATTTTATTATTTATTTAATAATTTTTTTGTAACAACAGCAGCTAATCCAATTAATATAATTCCACCTGCAATATATGTAATTATATTATCACCAGTTTCAGGGTTTTTTTGCTCAGGGCAAGTTGTTACTGCATAAACATATATATCATTATATGAAATTATACAATTGTCCGCATCTATATTTGGAGTTACGCTTATATCAGATATTTTGTTTGATGTAATTTTATTTGTTAATTCTTTATCTAGGTACCAGTCACTTACTGTACAATCTGCTTTGGGAACAATTGTTTTAAGTTCCTTGTCAGTTCCTTTTTTTACTCTATCAGTATCAATTTCTTTTCCATCTACAATATAATGAACAATATATTCCATGTTATCTTCATTTGGACAAACTTTTGCTGCATCAAGTAACTTAGCATATAAATAAACATCTTTATAACCTACTGTACAATTATTATTATCTTTTGTTTCAGTAATATTTAATTTATCTGTTGTTAAAGTTGATAATTTATTAGTATATGAATTATCAAGATACCATCCATCAAATGTTTTTCCTTCTGGAACATTATAATTTATGCTTAATGAAGTATTTACACCATATGTAAAGGTTTTACTTTCTACTTCTGTTCCACCTACCATATAATGAACTTTATATGTTTTATTTATGTCAGTTGGACATGTTGGAGTTGGTGTTGGTGTTTTACATTTAGCGTATACTCTTACACCAAATCTACCATAACATATATTTTCTTCTTGAGCATAAATCTCTTTAGTTACCATATCTTGTTCATTAGTTGCGGTAACTTTATTGGTATATGACATATCATAATACCATCCATCAAAGTCACAATCAAGGGTCGGTGTTAATATTTCACCTTCACATAGATCTTGTTTGATAAGACTGCCATGATTATCATAATAATAAATTACTTTACCTTGCCTATCAAAAATTGATGGATCAGGGCAATTAAATTTCATCTCAATTTCTGGATCAAATTGTATATCTGCTAAACCTATTATTGAATAACTAAGAAAACAGAAACAACTAAATAAAAATACCTTCAAAACATTCTTTTTCACACTAACATCTCCTATCTTACTATCTATTATTACTTTACTATTATAAAAATAAAATGTCAAGTTATGTTTTATCATCTTGACACTTTATTTCTTTAAATTAATGATGGTCTTGTAAAGACATCTACATTTGGTACTGTATATATTATAATTCTTCCATTATCTGTTACTTTTATAAACCCTAACCCAGAAATAACAATATCTTGATTTTCAAAAACAATTAATTCATGTTTTTCTAAATTGTGCAACTTATCACTATTATTAAATTCTCTTGTTATATCTAATTTATTAGAAAAATATAGTGTTAAATTATTTGACATTTCACAATCTATTCTAACCAAATCTTCAATAAATATACTTTGTTTAGAACGAATTTGATAAGTTATTGTTCTAATTTCATTTCTAGGTAATACTTTTTTTAATTTTTCTGGTTCTAAATAATTCATAATACTACCATCATCTATAATTCCTGGTGTATCAATAAGCGTTAAATTTTCATTTACATCAACTTTTACATTAGAAAGAGTTGTTGATGGTAAAATACTAGTTGTAACATCTAAGATTGAATCAGAATAATTATATATTATTTTATTTATCATTGATGACTTTCCTACATTGGTAAATCCAACAACATAAACATTTTTACTTTTTTTATAAGTATTAATTTTATTCATAAGCAAATCAAAATTATAATTCTTGGCTGTACTTATTATTAGCTTATCTATATAATTTATACCAAGTCTATCAACATAAGCAAGTAGATTATTAATTTTAACAGAAAGTGGTAATACATCTCTTTTATTTAAGACTACTAAAACATCATTATTTTTAAAATATGAGCATATTTCTTTAATATCTTTATTAATATTAAAAATATCAATTACCAAAACTACTAAATCACCAGTCTCGTTTATTTGCTTTAAAATTTCAAAAAAATCATCATTTTTTTTAGTAATTTTTTGATATTCTCCATAATTTCTTATTTTAAAACATCTTTCACATAAAGTACTTTTTTCTTTATTTTCTTCTTTAATAAAGCCTTCTAATTCAGGATTATTACTTTGAAATAATGCTCCACATCCACGACAAATTTTATTCATAATATTTCCCCTTTATAAGTATACTTTTTTTACTTAATCTTTTAATTATTCTTTTTTCAATAACTCTATTAAATTTTGTCCATATCATATCTTTTTTAGTAAGTGGATCAACAAAAATAGTTAAAATCCCAATTCTGTTTCCACCTAAAACATCTGTTAGTATTTGATCTCCTATAATAGCAATTTCATTAATTGTAAAATTATATTTTGATAAAACTAAATAAAATTTATTTGGTCTTGGTTTCCTAGATGATGCAGAACAATCAACTTCTAATCCTTCTTTAAAAGCCTTTACTCTACTCTTTGGACTATTAGAAAATATAATAACTTTAAATCCCATTCGTTTTAGTCGTTGAAATAATTCTTTAACCTCTTCAGTAGGTTCTTTAACAGAAGGCAAAACTAATGTATTATCTAAATCAAAAAGTAAACATCTAATTCCCTGATTCCATAGTTTTTGATAATTAATTGCATATATATTTTTTTGATAAACGTCTGGAATGTACTTCTCCATACAAAAATCCTCCTCCATTTTATTTACTATAGTTAATTGTAGCACAAATAATTAAAAAAAAAAAGTCTTTTTGACTTTTTCGGGTTAAGCACGAGATACATATTTGCCATCTTTAGTTGAGATAACAATATTTTCTCCTTCTTCAATAAATAACGGTACACGAACAGTCATACCTGTTTCAACTTCAGCATCTTTAGTCGCATTATTTGTAGTATTTCCTTTAACAGCAGGTTCTGTTTTTGTTACTTTATATTCAATCTTATCTGGAAGAGAAATACCTAATAATTCTCCTTCATAGAATGTTAAATCAATATTTAAATTCTCTTTTAAGAATTTAGCATCATCACCAATTTGATCTTTTGAGATTTCAATTTGTTCATATGTTTCCATATTCATAAAACAATATGTATCTCCTGATGCATATAAATACTGTGCATTAGTTTTTGAAAGATTTGCCTTTTCAAATTTTAAACTTGTATTAAATGTTTTTTCAAGTGTTCCACCTGTTCTTAAATTTTTTAACTTTGTTTTCATGAAAGCAGCACCTTTACCAGGTTTAACATGTAAAAAGTCAATTACTTGATAAATTTGTCCTTCAATTAAAAGTGTCATACCATTTTTAATATCATTTACTTCTATCATAATTTATACCTCCTCTTTTTAAAAAATAAGGATTAAACCTTATTATTTTTTTTCAGTGTGTTCAACAGTTGCTTGACATCTAGAACAATATTTTTTAATAGTTAATCGTTCAGGAGTATTCTTTTTGTTTTTACTAGTACGATAATTTTCTTCACCACAAGCATTACATTTTAATGTAACTCTACCACGTGCTTCATTCTTTTTAGCCATAATTATATCCCTCCTTCTTGCGTTCTTTTAATATTATAACAAATTATTGGTAAATTTCAAAGAACTTTTTTGAAACTTCGTAAGATATTTTCTTATTTACGGCTGTTCGATACGTACTTCCATTATTATAATGGGTTACATCTGGGGATACAATAGCAAATGAAACGCTTGGATTATCATATGGAGCGAAACCAATAAAAGTATTGGTAAGCGTTTCTGTATCAATTGCTCCATCATTATCACTATCAACAAAACTTTGACTTGTTCCTGTTTTGCCAGCTGGATTTATATAATCAGGCATATACCCATATCCTGTTCCATCATAATCAAGAACAGCTTTAAATCCCATTTTTACGCGTTCAAGATATTCTGGTTTTGTATCAACATTATTTAAAACAACAGGTTCATAAGAATATATTAGTTTTTGAAGTGGTTCCTCCTTTGAAGAATAAACTTCTTTTAACAAATGAGGTTGCATTCTTTTTCCATTATTGGCTACCGTAGATACATATTGGGCAAGTTGAATTGGTGTATATGTATCATACTGTCCAATTGCAAAATCAAGTAAATATCCCGACATAGTACTACTTCCTTTATAGCCTAAACTCTCAACAGGTAAATCAATCCCCGTCATAACACCTAAACCAAACTGAGCAAAAGTATTACGATAGGTATCAAAAGCTTCTTCATTAATAGAAAGAGGCTCATCATAGGCATAATAACCTCCACCTACTTTAATTGCCGTTTGATATTGATATGAATTGGAAGATTGTTTTAAGGCAGTTATATCATTTAATGTTCCAAGTTTAGTCCATGAACATTTTTCTGGTGTTGCGGCAATTTTTATACAAAAATCTTTTCTTACCTCACCAATACTTAGTGCACCAGTATTATAACCAACTATATGAGAAGCTCCCTTAACGACTGACCCAACAACTACTGGTGATGTCGTTACACCCGGAGTATAGTCATATATTTCATAACCATTTGCTCCCTTTATAATTTGTTTACCTGCCATAGCAAGTATCTCACCAGTATTTGGATCCATTATAACAACAAATGATCTATTATAAAATTCGGTATTTGGTTCATTTTTGGCAGCATATAACTGTTCTATAAGTATTTGTTCAACAGCTTTTTGTAATTCTATATCTATAGTTAAGACAATATCATTTCCTCTTGAGCCTTCCGATATTAATTTCTTGGTGCCATTATCTAATATTTCATATTTATTTTTTTCACCCTTTAAATAATCTTCATATTGGTATTCTAAATAACTTGTACCAACTCTATCATTTAATTCATAACCTTTTTTTAAATAATCATCTTTTAATTCATATGGTATACCTGCATCACTTGTTGAAACAGTTCCTAATATTGTTCTAAAAGTATCTCCATATAAATATTCTCTTTCCCAATCAAGTTTAGTATTAAATCCTTTTAAATCATCAATATTTTCAGATATTAAGGCATACTCCTCATCAGTAACATCTTCATCTTTTATCACTTTTTCATCATATGAATATCCTTTATTCATTAAATAATATATATAAGCAGCCTTATAATCAAGTTCAGAAAAAGAACTAAGATCATCATCTGTAATTCGCTCTCTTTTCATATTTTCTATATCATCTAAAGTTATTTTTCTTTTATCAAGTTGTTCCCATTCATCATCTGTTATTTTGGCTTTAGCCTTATCCATATTATTTTTTATCCAAAATTCTTTTAAATCATAATCTTGTAAATAATTATAATCAATACTTATGATATTAGCCACTTTATATGCATTATCTATTTCTTCTTTTACGGTTATACCACTTGGAGCCTTATAATATATTACTTTAATTGGTTTATTATCAACAATTAATTTGTGATTTCGATCATATATTCTGCCCCTTGGAGCTGTTGAACCTGCAACAATATTGGTTGTTAAATAATCAAGTTTTTCTATATAAAAAGAATTTCTTATAATTTGAAAATAAAATAAACTTCCACTTAAAACAAGTATTAATAAAATAATTAGTGCGATTAAAATATTATATCTTTTTTCAATTGTTTTTGTGACATCTTTCTTCTTTCTTTTATTGGTATTATTTATTTTTCTATTATTCTTTTGTATTTTCTTCATAAAGATTATTTATTACATCAAAATCAACAATATCAAAAAAATTATTTATATAATCGCTTCTTCGATTTTGATAATCAAGATAGTATGCATGCTCCCATAAATCAATTGTCATAATTGGTTTAAAACCATAAGATAATGGACTATCTTGATTACTCATATTAATAATATCTAACTCATTATTATCTTTTATAACTAAGTATGTATAACCTGAACCTATCATCTTGTTTGCTTTATTAATAAATTCTTTTTTAAAATTATCAAAATCACCATATTTTTCATTTATAGCTGTTTTAATTTTACCTATAGGATAGTTTTTCTTTCTTGAACTAATATTTTTAAAATATAGTTCATGATTTAATGTAGCTGATGCATTATATAATATGTCACCACGTTTTTCCATAGGAATAGTATCTATATTAATAACTAATTCTTCTAAAGAAATATTTTTATCATAATTTATTTCTTTTAATAAAGAATTTGTTTTATTTAAATATCCTAAATAATGTTTTTCATAATGCACAAAAATAGTTTTTCCACTTAAAGTTGGAACTAAATCATCATAATTATAAGTTAAATCGATTTGTTTATACATAAAAAGCCTCCTATCTATATTTTACGATAAATTATTAAACATTATTCTAAATATTATTCATATACTATTTTGAGGTGATACACACATGATTAATAGATTAATTGAACAATATGTAAATAGAATGACTAAAAATGACATAATAGTGTTTGCAAATAAAAATGGTATAGAATTAAATGAAGGAGAAGTAAAGATTATTTATAATCATATAAAAAAGAATTGGAAAACAATTGTATACGGTAATCCAAGAGAAATATTAGATGACATCAAACAAAATTTTGATAATATGACTTATAATAAAATAGAAAATCTTTATATAAATTTTAAAGAAAAGTATAAAAATTATTTATAGTATTCTCTTACATCTTCAATTAAGTGTGGATTAAATTCTTTCTTCTTAATCATTTCAATTTCTTGTTTATATGGCGCATATAATCTTTCTTTACTATCATCTGTTTTTGTCACAAAAGGTGTTTCTAATATTTTAGGAATATCTTTTAATTTTTCATGATAAATTACCTTTAACATATTATCAAAACCAATTGTTCCATATCCAATATTTTCATGACGATCTTTATGACTTCCAATTATATTTTTACTATCATTAATATGAACGCATTTCAAATATTTAAGTCCTATTACTTTATCAAATTCATCTAAAACGGCATCAAAATTATTTAAATCATATCCTGCATCATTAATATGACAAGTATCTAGACATACACCTATTTTGTCCTTTAATATAACACCATCTATCATTTGTTTTATTTCGGAAAAAGTTTTTCCACATTCACTACCCTTTCCAGCCATTGTTTCCAAGCAAATAATAATATCTTTATCAGGCTCTAAAACTTTATTTAAAGCATAAATAATATTTTCAATACCTATACTTTCACCCAATTTTACATGACTACCTGGATGTAACACTATTTTTTTTATTCCAAGTTTAATGGCTCTATTAATTTCTTCTTTAAGAAAAGAAATCGCAAAATCATAACTATCATTATTATTGGCTAAATTGATAATATATGGTGCATGAATAACGACATCATTTATATCAATATTATTATCTATCATCATTTGTTTTGCTTCATTTATTAAATTATCATCAAGGACAGCCCTATTAGTATTTTGTGGAGCTCCGGTATAAAACATAAAAGTATTAGCTCCATAATCTATTGCTTGTTTTACACTGCCAACTAATTGATCATTTTTATTAAAATGGACATGTCCACCAATTATTAAATCTTTCATATTATGTCGAGTAGACAAGTCTCGACCTTCACCTCTCTTTCTTCTTAGTGAGAGGTTAGTCTCATTGCCCCTCACAGAACCCATCGTGCCCTATTAAGGCAATAGGCTCCTCAAATAATCTTATATATTAAAGCACCAAATATCTTTGTATATTTTGGGTTTTGTTATCGGAGTTCTTTCTAAAATTCTATTGAATGTCTTAACACTCAATCTCCTCTGACTTCTTCTAAATATACTGCTTCTGAGAGCATATATTGTATGAAAGTATATTTTATATAACTCTTGTAACATACCATTTATTCCATAGTATGCATATAACCCAGTTAATTTCTTGTTAAGCATTTCAATTATTTCTTTAAATTTGTATGCTTTGTGTTCTTTAATCCATTTTGTTATTGATTTGTGTTTCGATTTCCTCTTTTTATTACTCATCTTATGTCCGACACAGTATTTTCCTGTCCTAATTTTACCGTTATAATGCTTAAATCCTAGAAAGTCAAATGTTTCATTTGTTCCTTTAAATCTCCCAAAAGGTAGTATTCTTGTTTTCTCTTGTTCCATTTCAAGACCAAACTTGACTAATCTTTCATCTAACATTTCATATACTTGTTTGGCTTCCTTTTCATATTGAAACATTATTAGAAAATCGTCTGCATATCTTGCTAAGTATGCCTTTCCTTTTAGTCTAGGTTTTATGTACTTTTCAAAGTATAAATCAAGCACATAGTGTAAATATACATTTGCTAGTATTGGTGAAATTAATCCACCTTGGGGTGTCCCTTTATCCATTTCATGAGATTTCATATCTTCCATATAGCCACTAATTAGAAACCTATTAACATATCTTAGGAATACCTCATCTTGGATATCATATTCAAGAACTTTCATCAATCATTTATGGTCTACATTATAAAAGAAGACCTTTATGTCACATTCCAATATATAATTGACTTTGTTAATCATAATCCCTTGGTTAATTTCTCTTATTGCTTGATGACAATTTCTATTTGGTCTAAATCAATAGGAGCAATTTAAGAATTTACATTCATAAATCTCACTTAATATGTTGGCCATTACTCCTTGTACTAGCTTGTCTTCATAAGCCTGTATTCCAAGTGGTCTTAATTTGCCATTTTCCTTTGGAATGTATGCCCTTCTTACTGATAATGGTTTGTAACTAATCTTCTTCATACGACTAATTAGATTTTCTAAATTACTTTCTAAATTCATTTCATATTCATCTTTAGTTACCTTACCAATTCCACTTGCTTTATTTCTTTGCTGTTTCCATTGTTGTTCTTTTAACGTTTCTTTGTTCACCAAATGAATTAAGTTTTCTATTCTGATATTCTTTTGTGTATAATACCTTATATCTACTAGTTATTCCTCCTTTTGGGATGCTAGTGTTTCTCTAAAGAAACGATTATTTGCTAGTTTCTTCACTACTACGAATTAGTCCGACTACTTATATATCTTTTAAATGTCTTTGGTTATCCAAGTCTTTGTACATTCATTACCTTTTACTATTTGTGTTTTAAACCTTTTAGACTTAGGAATATATATAAGTACTCTCGGTTACGCATATGATAACAATGTAAAACTCGCCATGTCCTAAAGACCCCAGCATATTTCTCATAATATCTCGCTTATCGATATTACCGATATTGCTTGCTAGGTAGGTGACCCATCTACTTATTTAGAATTTACGAGTCTCAATAACTTCAAGCTTTCACATTACGACTCGAATTCTTGTTTGCCTACGCTTAAACCTAGTCTCACTATTTTGGCTCCAAGGCAAACTACTAGCTCCTTGCTAGGAATTACCAGGCTGGGTTCTCACCAACTATATCATATACGCCAAACTGACGCACCACCAAAGTTATTATAACATTTAACTATAAAAATTAGAATAAAAACACAGTTTTATTTGTAACTATTTAGACTTATAATTAAAAAAAGTATAAAAGTGTATTAAATATACTGCTTTTTTCATTGATTTGTGAGATACTATAAATAGTAAGAAATAGTGATTATATAATTAGAAGACAGCGAGATTATCAAGCAGGGCTTTATAATGAATTAGAAAAATTAAATAAAGAACTAGATAATATTTTAAAAGAAAATAAAGAACAATCACTAGCAATATATAAATTTAAAATACAAATTAAAAAATATGAAGAAGAATCAAAAAAAGTAAGTAATTATGAAATAAATCATATAAATGATAAAACATTTAAAAACATAACGATAACATTTCTTAAAAATAATTATGTAATTATTTCAAAAAGTTCTAATCCAACTATACATTTTGTTATTGAACATCCTAAATTAGTTGAAGCTATTGAAAACTTTAATCCACTTGTAAAGGAATAGCAAATATGAAAAAGAAAAAAATAAAAATCAAATGGAAAAATATAATATTTATTTTTTTTATTTTTATTATTTTTATATTTGTTATAATTTTAATATTATCAATTTATAATTTAGTTAAATGGAAAATTGATTCAAATAAAACTAAAGAAGAAATTACTACTATTCAAGAAAATATTAATATAGAAGAAGTAGAAGATACAGAAAATACTGAAATAGTAGAACCAGTGGAAGAAATACCAAAGGAGAATCCTTACTGGGATTATATAAATATGAATATGAATATGAATATGAATATGATAAATGTTAATTTCAATGATTTAAAGGAAACTAATTCCGATGTTGTTGTGTGGTTAAAAGTAAATGGTACAAATATAAATTATCCATTTGTTCAAGGAAAAGATAATAACTACTATCTTACTCATGGTTTTAATAAATCATATAATGATGCAGGTTGGATATTCTTGGATTATAGAAATAATAATACAAATAATAAAAATACTATTATATATGCACATAGTAGACTTGATAAAACTATGTTTGGATCATTAAGAAATGTTTTAAAAAATGAATGGCTTAATAATACAAATAATTATGTTATTAAAATATCTACTGAAGTATAAAATAGTTTATGGCAAATATTTAGTGTATATCATATTCCTACTACTAGTGATTACTTACAAACTGCTTTTAATGACGATACAGAATATCAAATTTTTTTAGATATACTTAAAAATAGAAGTAGTTACAATTTTAATACTAATGTTACATATACTGACAATATACTTACTTTATCTACTTGTTATAGTGATAATAATAGAATGGTTGTTCATGCAAAACTAATTAAAAAAGAAAGCAAATTTTAATAAAAAATGCTTTCTTTTTAATTATCCTGAAGTATTATTTGCCCATCCATAATTGGAATATTTGGGAAACTAGCATCCATTAAAGTAAAGTTTCTAACTGGTGCTGGTGGATTTATTATTTGAACTGTTTTCGTCTGCTCTGTCATTATAATTGATTTAACAGCATCATCAAATGTATGTCCACCATCGCTTGATATTTGCTTATAATATATTGTAATGTTTCCAGCAGCATCAAATGGAACATTATTAAATACAGCATTCCCATCATCATTAGTTGTTATTTCTGCCCCAGTCATTGTCCCTGAACTATCAGTCCTAACAAATTTAGCTCCTATAATTTGTACACCACTATCGGGATCTCCTGTATCCGTTACATGTAGTGTTAAAACACCTGTTGCACTTATAGTAAAAGCATAAGTATCTGTTCCATCTATAATGGTTACACTTTTGGGACTAAGTGTTGAAGCATCATAACCACTTGCAACAGCAGTCGCATTATATGTTCCCGTAACAAGTTCAATACTTCCTTTACCATTTGTTATTGGGATTGTATGTCTTGCCA
>OKXB01001773.1_pt1 | contig 19634 bp, 27 predicted proteins | sample 1601731 | NCBI WGS metagenome assembly OKXB01 (sample SAMN04414077, study PRJEB24778) | human gut metagenome | material: faecal | host: Homo sapiens | reverse complement strand
GCCTGCCTTCGTCCTGCACTCTCACCATATCTTCATGCGAACCCGAAAGCACGATGCGGATTGCCCGTACTTGGTCGGGAGTAATTTTTCGTCTGATGCCTGCCGTGTGGACGCGGTGGCTTATCGCTTCGGTGCGGTCTGCCACACCGTCGGGGAACTCCACCAGTTCACGGTTGAGATGGGTGTGTGTGGGGTCGGCGTTCTTGGGCATTGTTTTGCGTTCTATGTGGTCGGATGCGCCCGTGTCAGCCGACCCTTTCGCCTTGTTGATTTGGATGCTTATGTATCCCATGTTTGTTTCTTGTTTTTTTGGTTCTACAAATTGTTTGTCGGTATCCGTCCGCCTGCGGTCGTGCCGCACGGGGCAAACGGGGGTGTCCAGAGGGGTGTAACCCCGTTGGCTCATTGGGGTGTTTTTAGCATTAGCGTCAGCGGTGCGTGAAGAAAACGCCCTAATGAGCTATGGCTTTTCGTTCCCAAAAGCCTGCGGCGGTGTCGGCGATGATGTCGGCGGATGTTGGTCGCCCTTTTCTTTTTGCCAGCCTTGTATGATATTCTGTGCCGTTGTGCCGGCATGATTGCCTGTCGGCACAACAGCATACAGACAGGGATGGTGTTGCCGTTTCCCCTGCGGACTTGATAAGGGCTGAAATTCCGATGATTTGATGATTGGATAGTCTAATATACAGACAGCTAATGCAATAACCTTTCATCAGCGTTTCATCAAACCGCTCGCCAAAAGAAAAGCGATGAGCGGCGTTGTGTTGCCTTTCTCTTTTCATCAACCCAATCCTTTTGTTGAGCGTTTGATGAGAATGTAAGTCGCTGTCATTCTTTATGTTTATATATGCTTTCATCATTTCATCAAAATATCAGAGTGTTTCCAACTGTTCCTTACTTACCAGATAGTAGCGTCCAATCCTCCTGACGGGCGAGTAACGGCATTCACGGTTGTAGTCGTATTGGTAGGTGGTGTAGGAAAGCGAATTGGATGCAGGGGTAAGCTTCCAGCATTCCTGCACCACTTTCCGAACCTGCGACTTCTCCACCTTTACTTGCGAGCAGACGAGCAACGGGATAATATCATTGAGGCAAAAAGAAACAGAACTGACGCCCACGCTTGCCATGATGTCGAGCAGGAGTTCCGTCATTTCTATCTCCAAACGGTTGCGGTTGCTTCGAATAATCTTCCGCAGGGCTTCCGTCTCCAGCAGCTTCGGGTTGAACCACATTCGGCTTTCTTTTTCGGTGGATAGCTGCCGGTGTTGCAGGAAATGAAGAAAAGCGGGTATCTCCGCTTTCAGTTTTTGCAGGAAGTCGGTATCATCATTCCGTAGCGGCACAATCTTCCGCACCCAATAGCGTGTTTCACCTGCGTCAATGATAACGGGCAGATGCTCGTTGTTGGAGCACAATACGAACTTGGCGAAGAAGCCTATCTCGTCACGGTCTTTGCCTTTCGCCTCCACCTTGTAAGATAGTGTGGTGCTGAGGTTCTTTAACCGTTCGCTGTCCTCACGGCGGTTGAGCAGCACCTCGTCCACCATGATGAGCAGCTTGCCCGCCCAGTCGGAATTGAACTGGCTGCGGAAGTCCTCGTTGGTGTTGAACGTCACGTTGTTCTGGAATACGGCTTTCAGGAAGTTCAGGAACGTGCTTTTGCCCGTATTCCTCTCTTCGGACACGAGCAACAGGATGGGCAGCTTCTGAACGGGATACAGATACAGCAGTTGCAGGTAGTCCATGCCCAACCCGTACTGTTCGCCGAAGATGTGTTCCACCAACGAGCGAATGCAGGGGAAATCGCCCGGCACGGGAACATGGCTTATCGGCTCGTAGAGGTTGAGGAACTTGCCGACTACGGGCTGGTAGCCTACATGGTCGGGTACGGTGCAGAAGCCGTCATACTTCGGGATGCCCGCCATGTAGTCCTTGCCGTAGTCCTGTCGCAGGGTCTCGGCGTTCCATGCGATGCGTCTCCTCACATAGCCGCCGTCAATGCGGGGCTGGTTCACAATCTTGTAGAGCGTGGTGCCTACACGGATAAATTCTTCTTTCTTTTCCATGTTTCAAATATAGGTTTTAGTGCCGCCGACACCTTGTCGGCAGGTGGATTAAACATGGTTGCAAAGCTACGGCAGGACGGCTAAAACCTTGATATGTAAAACTATGCAGAACGGCGCAAAAGAAACCGACGGATAAGAAAATGCAGTAAGATGGACAATATCAGTCATCAAAAGGCGAAAAGAAAAAGCCCGAAGAAGCGGAAAATGGTACTTCTTCGGGCAGACTTGGATTGTGTGAGTGCATGGGCGTAGTGACACGCAACCGCACTCGCTAACACTTACACGATATGCTGTTACCTAACGAAAGCCAAAGCATTTGTCTGTCTTTTCGCAAGCACAGCCTTTCCAGCAAGACATTACGCACTCTTGCGGCATTGGATGTGTTGATACGGAAAGCCAGTGCCATTACCATTGGCAGCGCATACACTTCCAAATAATAACCGTTTGGCAGCCTGATGCGCCTTTCCACTTCGCAAGATTGCAACACTCCGCTCCTATACACGGCTCAGACAGCGGCACGGAGTGTCGGGGCGATTACATCAAACAGCGTTACCAACTCCATTTCGCTCATCCACACATTGGCTATATCGGACGGTACGGCAACCCTGCCGCTTCCGTCCATCGTGATTGTTGCCCGTTTCATATCCCTGCCACCTTGATGTTACCGAATGACTTGCTCAACTTGTCGCCCAGCATCGTGAGGTCGTTATCCAGCTTCTCCACGGTTATCTTCGCATAGATTTGGGTCGTTTCGATGTTCGTATGTCCCAAAATGCGGCTTACGCTCTCTATCGGCATACCCTTGCAGAGAGCCAGGGTTGCGAATCCATGACGTGAGCAATGGAAGCTGATGTCCTTATTCACGCCGCATTCCCGTATCATCTTCTTCAACGGTTTGCAGATTGACCAATAGTTCAGATTGGGGAATACCAAGTCGTTTTCTTGGAACGGTCGGTAACGCTCGATTATCTGCAAGGGGATGTCCAGCAGCTTTACTTGGAAAGGTACGCCCGTCTTGTGACGCTTGGAGATAATCCATTTCTCGCCGTTCACCTCCACGATTCGGTCGTTGGTCAGTTCCTTGATGTCCACGAAAGAAAGGGCGGTGAAGCTCGCAAACACGAACAGGTCACGGATGTATGCCAGCTTCGGGTCTGCGAACTCGTGCGTCATTACCGCCTTCAACTCATCCTCCGTCAAAAACTCACGCTCCTTGACATTCGGGCTGATGTGGGACTGCGCAAACGGGTTTCTCGGTATCAGACCGTTGAAGTGCGCACGCATCACCACACCTTTCAGCCACATGCCCTTTTCCCATATCGTGCCGTTGCGCAATCCCGCTTCCGTGGAGAGATAGACCGCAAACTCCTTGATGAAGTCGGGCGTAAGCTCCAGCATCGACATGTCGCTGCGCTTGTAGAACGACTTGATGAACGCCGCCACATAGTTCCTTGCCACTACCCTTGACTGGTAAGTCGCCAGTTTCCTGTCCTTGCCGACACGCTTCTTGAACACCTCGTTCTCACGGTCGAAGGCTTTGAGCAGCGTTTCATACTCGCCGCCTATGCCCTGATAGGCGTTGCGTACCATCTCTGCCGTCACAAACGCCTCACGGTCGGATATGCGCTGGTAGTGCTTGATGATTTGCGCCTTGATGTTGTCAAGCGCAAGGTTCGTTTCCCTTGCCTCCAAACTCTTGCCTTTGGCACGGTTGCCCTTTGCATCCCAAAGTTCTTTTGAGATGCTCCGCTTGCAACTGAACTGCGCAACCGTTCCGTTGATTGTAACCCGTCCCATGATGGGGACAGTTCCATTCTTCTCCTTGCTGCCGTTCGCATAGAACAGCACGCGAAATGTGCTCCTTGTCATACTCGTTCTTTTTTGGTTGCAAAACTATAAATCAACGAGTTAAACCTTGACAAGCAAACCTACGCAGAGCGGCGCAAACGGAACGGTGACTGTTAAATCTGCATTTCTGACGGGTAACGATTAGGAAACCGTTCTCTTTCTCCAATCCGCTTTGAAACGCTATTCAGCCCTCTATCCAACTTCCGCGATTTTCTCCTAACTACTTAATTCACAGATTACATTGCGTTAATCTGCCGAATTTTGGAGGTTTTTCCATAGATTTTGCGAATTTTGAGCAAAATACCGACTTGGAATACCTCGGGATAGGTTCGTCCGACATAACAAATTGGGCGCGTGCAGTGTCGATAATTATGCCGTCACAACACGATAAAAACATTTATGAGTTCAAGCACGTTAAACGCGGAAGGCGCACAGGCTCCGATCCTGTTATTTACCTTAAACAAGGACGGAACCACAAGGATATTTTCTGGTATCTCTCCGAGAAGCCTGAAAAAGTCGTGAAGACTCAAAAAGGCGACGGTAAGCGTTCTCCAAATGCAAATCCCATATACGAGTTTTTGAAGCTTGAAACGCTTGCACCTATCTCGAAGGCCGACCTTGTGAAATATGTGAAAGAAAAACTTGCTTCACAGGGTGAACCGTGCGCCGACTCCGACGTAAAAAAGGTACTCAATAGTGTGCGGAAAACCTATATGGTGTACGACCCAATTTCACAGCTCTGGACGGGAAGGCTTTATATCCCCGAGTCCGCTGAAAATAAGGATTCCCAAGGAGGTGTCCTATGAGTAGTGAGATTGTGAAATTAACCCAGTTTTGCTTCACTGGTGAAATTAAAAGCTGTGAAATTACCGCTAACTTCACCGGTGAAATTAGGGCTGTGAAATTGGGTGTATTTTCCTTTTCACCCATCGCACACGTCTGTGAAGCTGTGAAATTAGGGGGAGTATATATACCTATGGTATATACCCCCAAGTTCACAACTTCACAAGGTGCGACGGGCGCGATTGGGAGGCTTCTTTCTTCTCTCCTCGATTCACCGCTTCACAGAGGAGGTGTCCTATGAGCCGTTATGAGGACGAGTACCGCAAATGGGTGGAGAGTCTGCCACCTAAGCAGAGGGCTAAACTGGCGGCTAAGGGCATAGACAAACCTCTCGCAGACGACCACAGAGTTTTCAAGACAGACCCAAGCGTGGCTTTCGACAAGGCTTCATACGACTTTAACTACGATTTTCTCGATAGCCAAGAAAAGCCTACAGAGACCTTAGAAGGCGTTGAAATAGCTTATGGGTGTCAGATGTTGCGTTGGGTGTTTGAACGACTGCAAGGGACAAAAAACGAGGGAATACGTCGCCTTGAGATAGACACCTTGATGATGACGCTTGGCATGGAGCAAATGCTCGGCGTAAAGAGCCAGACAGAACTTGCCAAGAAGTATGGCGTAACAAGGGCGGCTATATCGGCTCGCGTTAAGTCTTGGCAGAAGTTTCTTGGGCTACGCACAACATCAACGATGAAATCACCGTCGGCATGCCAATCCTACCGTAACTCGAGATTGCGCAATTTGACTCGCCTTTGCATACGCAAAGCGTCTCGCCCTTCGGGTCTTTTGCCTTTGGCAAAATCTCATTCGCGCTTTGCTTGAATTCATAACCTTGAGATTGGCGGTTCGATTCCGCCCCCTGCACACATAACTACTTTTTGACAGCTTTATAAACGTACACAAAATTGCTTTCTACTTTTTCTGCAAAAGATTCTTGTAATGAGGTAGCAATTTTCGCTGGTTTTAAATCATCTGCATGTATTGAGAACCCATGTTCTTCTAGTTTCTTTTCTATATTCCTTGCAACTTCTTCATCTGAACACCTCCAATACTTAAAGTGTTTACATGTTATCCCCTTTTCTCTTTCATGTTCGCTTTTCCTTCTATCGGGATCGTTTGATATTCCAGCATACCAATGATGATTCGTCTGGAAATTAGGATCAATTTGACGTACATAGTCTATTATTTTTTGCATAATTAACAAACCTTCTAGCTTTTTTAAGATTTTAACCATAGGTTCAAGTTTAAAAATTTAACATCTGAATGCAAGTATTTTTTAAGGAATCTATTAGCCAACAACATACGACAGGGACGTTCGGCAGACCCGTTTCTTCTTACGAATGGCATTTTTGAAAAGTTCCACATAAAAGTATAAATGAGACCCGCAAACCCTCTATTTTGCTAAGATTGGAGGCTTTTTTATAAGTGGAACTTTGGTGGAACTTATGTGGAACTTTTGACAACTTCCGCTTTTTATATGGAAGAAAACATCGGACAAAAGATATTAAGCAAAGACCTTGAAAATATAGTAAAAAAGGTCGCTTCGGGAAAGACTCTTACGAGTACGGAACGCGCCATAGTGGAAAAGGCTTATGGCCAAAAAGAAGAATCTGTGAAGTATGCCGAAACTACAACCGAGCTTGCGGATATTCTCGGTGTAGCAAGACAGACCATAAATAAATGGCGAAAGATAAAAGGTTCTCCCAAACCTTATTCTAACGGCAAGCACAGTGTGTTAAAGTGGCGGGATTTTGTAAGGAAGCACGACTTAAAAGAGCCAGACTCTCCCGAAGATGAGGAGTTAAAAACCCGCAAGCTATTGGCGGAGGTAAAGCAAGCGGAAATCAAACTCAAGGTAATGGAAGGAACGTATGTTGCCATTGAGAAGGTTCGCGAAGTATGGACTGCCCATATAGGACAAGTACGGCAAATCTTGGAAAGCAGATTTTTAAACGAGCTTCCGCCAATCCTTACAACTCTCGATGCAGTGCAAATTCGGGAGAAATTGCAGGAGGTACTCGACGAGACTTACAAGGCAATCTCTATCGCCGCAGATTCGATAAAGGAACCTGTGGATATTGAAGATTAGATTTATATTGAAATTAAGAAATTTAGTATTTTATAGTTAAGATATGAAGAAATTTTTATCTATAATTTTTATTACATTTGTTTCAGTAATTTTATCTTTTGCGGCAAATATAGATGAATTAAAGAAAGCCGCCGAACAGGGAGATGCTTTAGCGCAATACAATCTTGGGAATTGTTACGCTTTTGGTGACGGAGTAGAGAAAAATCTAAGCGAAGCTGTTAAGTTGTATAGAAAAGCCGCAGAACAAGGATATGCTCAAGCTCAATACGATCTTGCTCGTTGCTATTCCGACGGTTCCGGAGCAGAGAAAAATCTGCCGGAAGCAATTAAATGGTTCCGGAAAGCCGCAGAACAAGGATATGCTCCAGCTCAATATGATTTTGGTGTTTTTTGTGTAAATGGCGATGAAATAGAGAAAAATCTGCCAGAAGCTGTTAAATGGTTCCAGAAAGCCGCAGAACAAGGAATAGCTCTAGCACAACTCAATCTTGGAGTTTGCTATGCTAAAGGTTCCGGAGTAGAGAAAAATCTGGCAGAATCTGTCAAATGGTTCCGGAAAGCTGCTGAACAAGGAAATGCTCAAGCACAACTCAATCTTGGAGTTTGTTACGAATTTAGATATGGAGTAGGAAAAAATCTGCCGGAAGCAGTTAAATGGTATAGAAAAGCTGCTGAACAAGGAATAGCTCAAGCGCAATACAATCTTAGCCTTTGTTATTACAACGGTTCCGGAGCAGAGAAAAATCTTACAGAAGCTTTTAAATGGTGTCGGAAAGCTGCTGAACAAGGATATGTTAACGCACAATTCAATCTTGGATGTTATTATGCAAACGGTTTCGGAGTAGAGAAAGATTTGGCGGAAGCAGTTAAATGGTTACGGAAAGCCGCTGAACAAGGAAATGCTCAAGCACAAGTAGCTCTTGGAGATTATCATGCAAATGGTTTCGGAGTAGAGAAAGACCTATCGGAGTCTGTCAAATGGTATAGAAAAGCCGCTGAACAAGGAAATGCTCAAGCACAAGCAGCGCTTGGCATTTGTTACACTGTAGGAATAGGAGTAATACAAAATAATATAAAAGCTTATGCATGGTTTGCATTGGCAGCCGCAAATGGAAATAAAGTTGCAATAGAAGCAATGCATTCCTTAAAGGTAGAAATGACTCCGCTTCAAGTTGAGAAAGCTGTTAATTTGGCTGAAAATTATTCCAAAGGAATTTTTGATGAAAAACCAAGAAAGTGAACGCCACCAAAACAGCAAGCTGATTTGCAATAACGGCAAATGGATACATTGTCACAAATTGCCATGTTGTGGAGGATAGTTCCAAAATTACGCTTGTAAGAGATGGCTTAGAATATCCTGCAACTATTGTAGCGGCTGATGAAAGTAACGACATTGCAATATTAAAAATTTCTTCAAGCACAATTCCATTACCCTTAATTACAAGTAGAAAGACTAAGATTGGAAATGCTGTCTACTCTATGGGATTTCCGAATGTTCAATTGCAGGGCCTTTCTCCAAAATTTACAAGCGGGCTTATTTCATCTTTGACGGGCTTGCGTGACGATCCCAAACATTTCCAAATAAGCGTTCCGATTCAACCCGGGAATTCCGGCGGTGCATTAGTCGATAATAGGGGCAATGTAATAGGTGTTGTAACTGCAAAATTGAGCCAAAAAGCTGCAATAAATACGACGGGAACTATTGCCGAAAATGTTAACTATGCTTTAAAAAGCTCTTATGTTTTAATATTGCTGGAATCTTTGCCCGAAATTTCCGATAAGTTAATGGATGAAAATAGTAGCGAAATGCCATCAGATAAAATTGCAGAGAAGCTCCAAAATTCCACATATTTTATAATCGCCCAATAATAGTTGAATTTTCCGCCAATTCTTACAACCCTCGATGCAGTACAAATTCGGGAGAAATTACAGGAGGTACTCGACGAGACTTACAAGGCAATCTCTATCGCCGCAGACTCGATAAAGGAACCTGTGGAAATTAAGGATTAGGCTATTTCTTTTCGTATCCTTCGTAATAGTAGGATTGTTCAATACCCTTAAAAATTACTTCTCTGTTATCGACATCGCTCGTCAAGTTTTCCTTTAGCAAAAATCTTAGTTCTAAGTCGTTTACAGGGCTACGTTCCATTGCCTGCAAATATAGATCTTTATCTACATTTTGCCAATTTACGACCTTGCCTAAATTCTTTTTGAGAATCATGTCTAACCAAATTCTGGTTGAACGTCCATTGCCTTCCATAAAAGGGTGCGCAACGTTCATTTCTACATACTTTGCAATGATTTCTTCGTATGTAGATTCTGGCATTTTTTCGATTTTAGCAAGTGCTTCAGGAAGATATATGAAATTTGCAAATCGAAAGTTTCCCTTTGATATATTCTTTGTGCGAATCTCTCCCGCAAAATCGTAAAGCCCGTCGAAAATGTATTTATGGATTTGTTGCAAGCCCTTTAATGTGCCAATTTCGCATTTGGCAATGTCCCCAGACTCAAACAAGTTATGTGCTTTTACCAAGCTTATGTCATCAATCTTGCTCATTTTAATTTAATGATGTCTTATAGTAAGAGTATGGTGATTATTTTCAAGACTATTAGTAGTCCTCTGGAAAAAGCAAAGTGGTTGCACTTCTGTTCCATTCGGTTATTATCCAAATTCTCCTATCATCTGGGAGTTTATATTCAGATAGCAGCCTTTCGCCGTTTTTGAGAGCCTCGTCATTGCTCTTCCAGTCTTCCTTGCATACGTCACCCCAATCTCCATTTGCGTGGCGGATAAGATAAGGAAGCATTGAAAATCCCTTCTTTTCGCAGTAGTTTGCAAGCGTCGTGGTTGCAACTACCCGCCCGAAGTCGAATTTGCTTTCTATTATTGTTTCCATATTATGCCTTTATTGCTTGGTTAATTTGAAGTGTTGCGCCTTTCTCTCTCCCCGCACGGTAAGATGTTGCGTCCATTCTCTTACCCTGCCTTCTCCGTGATTCTCCTATCACTCTGAAAGTGTTTTTGATATAAACCTCCAGTTCATGTTCATTGTTTGATAAGGCCAGTTCATAGTTTTGGCGGGATTCTTCCCCCTCTCCAGAAAGCGTATCTTTTTCAGCTTCCTCCATTCGCTCGTATATTCCGCACCTAAGCCCGAAGTAGTAATCTGCCTTGTTTGGCCTTAAGCATGTATTTTTGAATTGACTCGCGTGCTTCGCACCGTCTCGCCCTTCGGGTCTTTCGGCTTGCGCCGAAATCTCATTCGCACTTCGTTTGAATTCATTCCAACATTTGAAGAATACTTTTCTTAGATAGCCGTGGACGTATTTTGCGATTTCAATATTTTCGGGAGTCCCAATAACCACCATTCCAGAATTTCCGTTATATAAGATTTTTACCTTGTAAAACCTGCAAAGTATTGCGGTTATTTCCGTGTCGGCAGGATTGAGAACCGCCCTTGAGAAGAAGTATTCGTGTTTTATCTTTGATGCGGGAGTATCGTTTTCGATATTCGCCATAGTGATATTGTATTTTGTCATAAGCCGTTGAGCCATTTCCATTGCTCTTTCGGCTTCCGCCTTACTTGCTCCCTTATCCTTGGAGAGAGTTAGAAGCTTTTGTATTCGTTTTAGGATTGATTTTTCAGTGTCCATATTCTGCTATTTATAATTCCCAAGTGGCTATTATTACGTTTCCGCATTCATCTATGCGGGGAGAAGTTTTAAAAAATTCTTCGGTTATGTTGTTTAAAGTCATCTGGAGGTTTTGGTCTCGCTCGGTATTGGAGTCGAAGTACGAAATATCCAAATTTAGATTTGTATTTAATGTCCAAGCCTTACCATAGAGCACGTCGTTGTGAACATTCTCCAATCCGTAATGTTCCAAAACTTGTATCGCCATAGCGTGTTCAGCTTTCCAGAATTGTATTTTTAGTTTCTTATTCATATTTTGTCCTTTAGGTGTTTATCGTTCTTCTATGTCATTGATATTAACACACTTGGATAATATTTGCAATGTTTTTCTTTGGTTTTTTTATGAAAAAAAGATAAAAAATAATCTTGAAATTTCTCTACGAAACACCTCCGAAAACTGACATTATCCAACTTATTGTAGGAAGCCGTATGTGGCTATGGCGTGAGGTGTTAGCACAAAAAAATGCAAGAAAAATCGTAATATTTTTGAATAATAAAAACGAAAAAAACCTAATATAAATGTTGCAGATTTTATCGAACTATGGTAATATCAATAACATAGAAAACAAACAACAAGCTAACACGATGAAAACAATAAGAATAACACTAAAAGATGCTAAGAGGCTAAACCTGACGTGGAAACTGATAGGTCTTTGGGAAATATGCGACGAATCCGAAAGTGAGAAGGTGCTCATACGCAGGATTGAAGAACCTATGGTCGAGTACATTTCAAGAAATCTAAACCAATATGAATTATCAAAAGGAACAATAAAAAAACTCGAAAGGTAAAAGCATGAGAAGTATAACAATAACAGAAGAACAGGTTAAACAATACAAATTACCCGCCAAAGCTGTGGGCGATTGGTCAATCGTTGAAAAAGGCGATGGATACGGACTTTTGCACCGCTTAAAAAAGGACGGGACTTTGGGGAGTGATAGACCTAATAATAAAATCAAAATAGACTCGGAAGTTTTAAATAAGCTCTCCGATTCGGATATAAAAGCAATAACAGGAAAGACCGAAAATGGAGATACCGTTGTAATAGCTGAGACTAAACATATTGATAACGAGCCTAAGGTCGATAAGCCAACCGAGAGCAATGTTGCAATGGGTGATGAAGAAATGGCCATAGGCACCCGAAAATCGAGATGGATAGCGCAACTTGTGGAGCAAATGAAGACGGAACCGTTTACCGCAGGATTGCTTGAGAAAATGGGAGATTCTGAATTTGTGAAGCAGGTTCTTGAGGATACAAATCCAGAACGCCAAGGCGGAAAAGCTTATAGCTCGTTAACTTCAGCTATGAGAGTATGGAATAAGCGCATAAGGAGGGGTGAATATGCCTACTAATAAATTCTACCACATACTCTGTACAAGCGGAGACAAGGTGGTTTACGAAGGGAGGTTTCAATGCGTTTCGCGTTCGGCGGCAATGAAACTTCTAAGGGAGAAGGTAGGCCGCCAGAACCTCTATGGTTTAATTTACACAGTGACGGAAATCCCGATAGAGGTTTTAAGGGAGATAGTTGATGCCCTAATAAACAAGAAACCGATAACCGAAGGCGATATATGTTCCTATAAGGAGACGCCGACTATAAGCCCTACATATGCAAAGATAAACTCCTATAAGCATAATCCAAATAAGCCCCAAGGAGTAAACGGAGTAAAACGCAGACTGGGAGATTTCTAATGATATACCTGCTTGACCTAAATTATACGCTCGTGGACAAGGAAAAGGACGCCCCAAGAATTCGTCCTATGGAACTTCAAATAGAGCTTGAGACCTACCGCCAATGGCTGATTGATATGTTAAAAGGTAAATATGTGATTCTCACTACGGCACGAATGCAAAAATACGAGATATTTACCCTGAATCGAATATACACTAAGACGAATTGGCTGCCCAATGAGAGCTTTTTTTCTATCTTTAGGCATTTGCCTCACATAAAAAAGGAGTGGATACTAAAATGGCGAATATTTCCAAAACACGGAAATAATCCCGAACAATTCTTCGCAATAGAAAGCAATCCCCAAACCAGAGCTATGTACGCCAAGTATGGGATAAAATCGGCTCCCGCGATAGACGATTTCGGCAACAGAATTTCAATATAGGATTTTGACAAAATAGTCTGTCTATATGGCAGACGAAAATAAGGCACGAATTTTAGCGGACGGAATTGAAGTATGGTGCGCATACGATAAGCTCGTAAAAGTTGAAGAACTTATCCCGCACCCAAAAAATCCGAATACGCACCCGCAGAATCAGATTAAAATCCTTGCGCAGAACATACGTTATCACGGTTGGCGACACTCGATTGTAGTTTCAAAGCTAAGCGGTTATATTGTGGCGGGACATGGTCGCTTGGAAGCGGCAAGAGAACTTGGAGTTAGTATAGTGCCGGTCGAATATCAAGACTTTGCCACCGAAGATAACGAGCTTGCAGTACTTGTGGGAGACAACAGACTTGCAGAGCTTTCCACGCTTGATTTAAACGGCTTGCAAGATATTATAGACGGATTTAAAGAAGCAAATTTTGACGCAATTCTTGCGGGATTTGAACCGACAGACCTTGACGCCCTTTTGGGCGAACAAAAGCCCGATTTTGGAGACGAAAAGGAAAAGGAGCTGTCGCAGTCGGAAGTAACGATTCAGGCGGGAAACTACCGCTTCAGAATGTCGCAGGAAGACTTCGGCATTTGGATAGACAAGCTCAAGCAGGAAGTAGGCTTCGACAAGGAAGCGGTAATCGCTGAAATCCGCAGGAGACTTGCAATATGATATGGGGCACTTTTGTAAAATTTTGCATTTATTCTTTCCGTTTTCTTTTGGAACCTTTTCCCAATTTTTCTCTTCAGATAAATTATTATCCTCATCAAAAAATTGAAAAAATCTTCTCAAAATAAAATCATAAATAATTAAATGAAAATTTCAAAAAGCACCCTAATTGAGCCACTTTCGGCGGTAAATCCGTCAACCTACAATCCGAGAACGGCGGATCCAAAGCGTCTCGATTTAATAGAACTTTCACTTAGGAAGCTGGGATTTATAGCTCCTATCTACGCCGACGCAAACGGAGAAATCCTCTCAGGGCACCAGAGGCATTTTGTAGCAACTCGAATGGGCGTAAAAAACGTCCCCGTTTTCAGAATCCCGCCAATGGAATTGGACAAGCGCAAGGCGTTGAACATTGTGTTTAACCGCGCCACCAACGACGGAGACATCTGCCAGACACCCGAAAAGTCTAAGCGCGAACTGGAAACTCTAAACCTCTCGGGACTCGCCAAAAATATTCAGGAAAAGGAATTGGAGAGCAAAGAGTTTTTCCGTTGCGCTTATCCGAGTAAGGTGTCGGTAGCCAAACTTTGCAAAATAAATTCTGGCAGATGGATTCAATACGCAAAGAGTATTGCAAGGACTCTCCGCAAGGCGGGAATTATCATGCCTATCGTTTGCACACCCGACGGCAAGGTTATAAATGGCATAAGCAGACTTGAAATGCTCGCGGAATTAAAAGCCGATACGTGCGAAGTAGTTTATATATCGGAAGATGAAGCAAAGTTTGCAGACGCTATGATGAATCTGCTGACAATGGATTTTAATATCCGCGAGAGATATGAAGACTTGCTAAGGTATAACTCGTTTCGACGAGCCCGCAGAGTCCGCGAGGAATTGGGACACGGATTTGTATTCGCCGTTCACGGAAAGAATCCTTGCCACACCTTTGATATATTTAACCCCTCTCAGCAGGCTAAATGGAGAAAAGAGCACGGAAATACAATTCTTGATTTCGGCGCAGGACACCTTACGGAGACGAATATATTAAATGCCGCAGGATTTGATTGTACCCCTTTTGAACCCTATCATATCGGAGTTTCGGAGATAGACAAAGGTAAGTCTTTGGGAATCTCAAAGAAGTTTTTAGAGGTTGTGGCAAGCGGTAAGGAGTTTACGAGCGTATTTATTTCGAGCGTGCTTAATTCCGTGCCTTTTGCGAAGGATAGAGAACACATAGTTTGCATTTGCGCCGCGTTGTGCCGTCCATTTACAAAGCTCTACGCTTGCGCCTCAAGCACATCGGAAACTGGTTATAGGCAGGTAAACGGCAAAGCCTTTCACAACGAATCCAACGCAGGGAATATAGCCTTTCGATTGGAGTATGAATCTGGCGTCCGAATTGGCGATTTTCAGGACAAGCCAAAAGTCCAGAAATACCACACAAAAAAGGAATTTTACGAACTCTTTTCTCCGTTTTTTAGAAACGTTCAGATTTCCGAAATGACAGGCAACGTAAACGCCAAGTGCGAAAACGTCAGACGCATTCCGTGGGAACGGCTTGTGGAAGCATTACAATTTGAGTTTAACTTGCCATATCCCGACGGTTCTCGTATGGGATTGGTTGATGACGCAGTAAATGCATTTAAACGCCGCTATGAGGGGATAGCAGTATGAGCGGAGCGAATTTGCGTAAGGAGCAAAGCCCCTTCTATGGAAGCGATACTATCGCCTTAGTTGATTTGAATTATACGCTTGTGGGAAATTCGCCTAAATGGGGAGTACCGAAAATTTATCCATTCATACGCCAGATCGAACAAGAGACATATCGCCAGTGGCTTGTGGATTTTTTGAGAGATAAGTACGCAATTCTGATAACGGCTCGCCCCCAAAAGTATCGTGAGGCTACATTGGAACGCATAAAGCTTCTGACAGATTGGCAACCGCAAGAAGCGTATTTCGCGGAAATTTCCGCCACTCCTCCCGATATCAAAGAAGACTTGTTGTTGCGTTATATATTCCCGAAACACGGCAGGAATGGAAAGGATTATTTTGGGATAGAAAGCAATCCAAAGACAAGAGGCATGTATTTGTGTTATAATATAGAATCTTTACGGGCAGAAGATTTTAAGACTAAAATAATTTGTCGATAATCTCCTTGACATTATTGAGCATTATTGAGCATATTTATGCCCATGAAAGAAGAAACAATACTGATAAGGGCGAGAGTTGATTCCCGCAAGGTAAAGAAAGCCGAAAAAGTATTCTCGCGTCTAGGGCTGAAAATGTCGGACGCCATAAATATTTTCATTTCACAAGTAGAGCTTAGGGACGATTTGCCTTTTATGGTCACGACAAAACCAGAAAGGTTGTTGTCGAACGAAGAACAAGGAAAAATTTGGAACGAGGCTCTCGGTGAATACTAAACAAAAACCGCAGGCGGGTGAGGTTTGGATCGCAGATTTCGGGATTATTGGGAAAATCCGCCCAGTTCTTATCCTTTATTATCCAAATCCCGACGATTCGCGAATGCTCGTAATTGTAGCTCCGCTTACATCGCAAATACGGGGTTGTAATGGAGAAATTGACATTACACATATCAAGTGGTTGCCCAAGCCTTCCGCGGTCAATATTCAAGGATTGGCAAGCGTGGATAAAAATTGCCTTTCAAGAAAACTCGGCGTTCTGCCTGCAACAGATTTTAATAATGTAAAGTCTGAAATTAAAAAACTTTTAAATCTCTAATTTTGACATTTCGCCGTCTTGTATGGAATTGCATACGGACGACAAAATTATTTCGAGACAAAGCAACTGGGTATTTGACGAGCACGTCGCGCCCGAATTCGACAAGCACGTTAAAAAGAGTGTGCCGAATTACACCCACGTTCAAGAGCTTGCCGAAACCTTCTCTGATTGGTTTACCTATCCAAGCTCCACGGTAATAGATTTTGGCGCCTCCACAGGCGAGACATTGCGAAGAATAAAACGCCGCCATTCAAAGGCGTTAAATATCATCGGCTACGACAATTCTCAAGCTATGATAAATCAGGCAAAACTCAAGGGAATAAACATTACATTTGCCGACTTGGAAAAGCCTTTTGAACTTCCAGAACTCTCCTATGGCGTTGCACTCTATACCTTGCAATTCTTGCGCCCCAATTCCAGATATGACTTGCTAAAGCGGATATACCGCAAGCTTTCAAATTCGGGCGCCTTATTTATTGTGGAAAAGGTATTGGGTTCAACTGCCCAAATGCAGGATATCCTTCAACAGCTTTATTGGGAAATGAAAGCAAAGAACGGCTTTAGTTCCGAGCAAATCATAAACAAGGCGAAAGCCCTACGCGGCTGTATGTACCCGAAAACCGTTGCCGACAACGAAGCGGAATTTCGCGCAATCGGATTCAATTCGGAAATAGTCTTCAAAGAATCGCAGTTCTGCGGTTGGCTGCTTACGAAATGAAGCTTCTTCGGGATATTCTTAAAGACGCTTGGACACCCGCCGACCGTCGAGAGCCGTGGCGTTGGTGTGAAGAACATATAAAGAGTATTCCATATTCACCTATGCCGGGCCCTTTTCGTTCAGATAATTCGCCTTGGATTAGGGAAGTTATGGAGGCGATAGTTGACCCGAAAATTCGCCTTGTATCCATTATAGCCGCAGTTCAAAGCTCCAAGACTACAAGCCCAGAACTCACACTTTGCTACATTATTGCCAATCTGCCCGGCCCTTGCTTGTGGCTTGACCAGACTGACGAAGACGCCAAGGACGAAAGCGAAAGCCGTTTGCAAAAGCTTTTGAATCGTGCGAACCTGTAAAAAAGCTTTTCCCGAAGAATAAGAATAAGAAAAGAAACTGCACTATCCACTTTTCAAATGGCATGACGTTATGGCTACTGGGCGCATACAATAAGACCAACCTGCAAAGGCGTTCAATTCGTTGGCTTTTTGGCGATGAAACTTGGCGTTGGCCAGTAGGTCATATGGCTGAAGCGGAGGCGAGAACAACAGCGTTCGGTTGGCTCGGCAAGTGTGTTTTTATGAGTCAAGGCGGAGAAGAAGCCGACGACACCCATCGCAAATTTGAAACTACCGATATGCGGGAATGGCATTATAAATGCCCAAAATGTGGCAAATACGTTCCTTTTAAGTGGGAAAATATAGAGTGGGACGACAATTATAAGGACGAAAACGGCGAATACGACTTTGCCAAGATAAATCAAAATACCGCCTTAAAATGCGCTGAATGTGGGGAATACTTTGAAGATACGGACAGAATGAGGCGGATTCTCAACAAAGACGGAAAGTTTATTCCCTTAAATCCGAATGCCGCTAAGGAGAATGTAGGCTTTCACTGGAACGCCTTGGCGAGTATGCCTTGGGGAAAACTTGCGGAACTGTATCTTAGGGCAAAAATCGCCGCCAGAAAGGGCGACAGTTCTTTGCTTCAACAGTTTTACCAGAAACGCCTTGCCTTGCCTTGGAAAGAATTTGCCGAAGACTACCGACTGGAAATTGCGTCATCAGGATACAATCAAGGGGAATTTTGGAGCGAGGAAGGAGGCTTCAATTCCAAAGGCGAAATTATATCCCAGCCATTCTCCGAGGGAGAATGTGTCGCGCCATTGCGGATAATGTCGGTTGACGTACAAATGGACCATTTCTACTTGGTGGTGCGCTCGTGGAGTCCGCAAGGTTCTAGTAGATTATTGTGGCACGAAAAGGTTTTAACTTGGGAAGACATCGAGGATATTCAAAAGAGGTTTTCAATACTGCCAAATCTCGTTTTTATCGACGCAGGATATAATTCCTACGAAGTTTATAAGCAGTGCAGCAAGCACCGTTGGATAGCACTAATGGGAGACAATAGGGCTAATTTTGTTCATAGGCTACCGCAAGGTAAAAGCGTCTTTAGGTTTTATTCTCCAGTCAAAAATATCTTTATATCTCGAGACGTTAAGTGCCGTATGCACTTTTGGAGCAATTTAAATGTAAAAGATACCTTAGCCCGTATCCGAAGGAATCAAAATCCTGAAAATGGAGCGACTTGGGAAGTGCCTACGGATATTTCCGAAGATTACCTAAAACAGATGGAATCCGAACACCGAATTAAGAAAGGAAATTCGTGGATATGGGAACAAATTGGCAACCGTCCAAACCACTATCTTGATTGTGAGGCGATGAATTGCGCAGATGCACTGATGTTGAAGATAATCGGAAATGAGAATTTAAAGGTAGAATAACTTTTTTGACATTCGCCAATTCAGTATGGCGAATTACGTTTACACACGCGGCTATACAGTCGAAGAACTCGAGGCGCTTCTTGTACAAGTAAAGGCAGAACGCGAAAAATACCTTTCTTCTGCATCTGATAGCGGGAGTTCTTATTCTCGTATAGCTCTGGCGGAAATCGAGAAGAAATTTAACGGCATAATGGACGCATTGGAGGCGCTTGCGCCCGAAAAGTATGCTCCCCAAAGGCGCGTATCTTATAACGGAGTTCTGGGAGGAGTAATACAATGACGAGCTTCCGAAAAAAGATTGCCAACTTCTTTTACGGCATAGGAGGAGCTTTTGAGTCAGCAATAGTTTCACCCTCTCGGGGAAATCCAAACACGATAAATCCCTCCGACGCCAAGATAGAACTTCCCGCTTATACGCGAACCGAGCTTGTTCGCAAGGCCCGCTACCTTGAAAAGAATAGCGGACACATCAGGGGAATATTGAAAGATTTAAAGGTTTACGGCATCGGAAAAGGAATTTATCCAAGCGCAAAGTCAGATAACCACGAATGGAATAAAGAGGCCGAAAACTTCTTTTTCCGTTGGGCGAGGCATTGTGACATCACAAACCGCTATTCTTGGCGCGAGTGCCAAGCGATGATACTAAGAAGCCTTGTTGTTGACGGAGAGGTTTTTGTTATAAAAACCTTCAATAGTTTTGGGGTACCCAAAATACAAATAATCGAAAGTCACCGCCTAATGTCGCCAAGTATCGCAACTACTGAGCGCATTATAGACGGAATTGAATTTGACCGCTATGGCAGAGCTAAGAACTACTACTTCTTGATCGGAGAACATAGTAATACCACAAAAGTTCCTCAAGCGCAGTTCTTCATATATTTGACGCCGAACGCATATCGCAATCGAGAACATATCCGCAAATTCAACACTCGATAAATGATGTTATAGACAGGAAAGAGATTCTCGCTCTCGAAAAGAAGAAAGTTAAGTCAATCTCCGACATAGTGCATATTTTAAAGGGCGGACCGACATGCTCGACTCGCTCGGCAACACCACCGCCGCGACCGGCAAGGGATTC
>OKXB01001770.1_pt1 | contig 19677 bp, 20 predicted proteins | sample 1601731 | NCBI WGS metagenome assembly OKXB01 (sample SAMN04414077, study PRJEB24778) | human gut metagenome | material: faecal | host: Homo sapiens | reverse complement strand
AAGGCACTGGATTTTGATTCCAGCATTCGCAGGTTCGAATCCTGCTAGCCCAGCTATCTTTTATAACATGGGATACTAGCTCAGTTGGTAGAGCACCTGACTTTTAATCAGGTTGTCGGGGGTTCGAATCCCCCGTGTCTCATTTCTTGAAAACATTAAAAAACCGTTGCAAAACCTTGTAAAATCAAGGCTTGCAGCGGTTTTTTGTCATATTCTTTTTCTCAAAAACAACGTGAAAAAATTATCAATTCTTGCTATCGTTTTTCCCCACCTGTATAATAAAAATTACATAAGTATGAAAGGTCTTTTTAGAATAAAGGGGTAGTTCTGAAAAGGCGAAGAAAAAGTAAAGGGGGATTTTACATTGAGTAGATTAACGGTTATGACAGATGATCGTGCATCGTCTACGACCTTGACACTTGCCAAGGAATTTAAGCAGCGAATCATCGCCAGCCCACCGGGAGTTTGTCTGGTGGAGATGCAGCTTGCCATGTTAAAAGTATGCCATGCGCAGAGTTGCGGAAAGTGTGTGCCATGCCGGGACGGCTTGGGAAAATTGGAGGATCTGTTGGAGGATGTCCTGAACAATCGGGCGACAGAGAATACACTGGCTCTGATCGAAAAGACAGCAAAGAATATCGAGTTGTCAGCAGACTGTGCAATCGGATTTGAGGCGGCACGTATGGTGCTTGTGGGCTTGGACGGCTTGCAGGAGGACTACATTTCGCATGTAAAGCATCACAGATGCAGCGGTAGTTTTGAACAGCCGATCCCATGTATCGACCAGTGCCCGGCACATGTAGACATTCCGGGCTATATCGCTCTTACCGGAGCGGGCAGATATGAGGATGCTGTGCGTCTGATCCGAAAGGATAATCCGTTTCCGGTGGCGTGTGCATTGATCTGTGAGCATCCTTGCGAGCAGAGATGCCGTAGAAACATGCTGGATTCTTCTGTCAATATTCGCGGACTCAAACGGTCTGCCGTAGATTTTGCAGATCTGGATTCCATTCCGGTACCGCCAAAGGCAGAGCCTACAGGGAAGCGCATCGCCATCATCGGTGGCGGACCAAGTGGACTTACGACAGCTTATTTCCTGCAACTGATGGGACATCAGACTGTGGTATTTGAGGAGAAACCGGCACTTGGAGGAATGCTTCGCTATGGTATTCCAAATTATCGTTTCCCGAGAAAACGTCTGGCGCAGGATATTGATTACATATTAAAGACCGGTGTGGAAGTGCGCCTAAATACACAGATCGGACGTGATATTTCAATGGAAGATCTGGAAAAGGAATACGATGCCGTTTATATTTCCATCGGTGCACAGACTGACAAGAATTTTGACATTGAAGGAGCAGACAGCCTGAACGTTATCTCAGCAGTCAATCTGCTGCGCGACGTGGGACTGGAAAAGCGCTTAGACTTTAGCGGACTAAAGGTAGCCGTTATCGGTGGTGGAAATGTTGCCATGGACTGTGCGAGAACAGCTATTCGTGCCAATGCGGAAAAGGTAAGCATCATTTACAGACGTCAGGAAAAAGACATGACAGCATCACCGGTAGAGGTGCGTGGAGCCATTGAGGAAGGGGTGGAATTATTTACCCTGCAGGCACCGCTTCGCGTGGAAGCAGATGAAGAAGGCAAGGCAGTGGCACTCTGGACGCAGCCGCAGATCAGTGGGCTTTATGACCGCAATGGAAGACCAAAGTCCAATAAGGCGGACAAGGATCCAATCCGCATGCCGGCAGATATCATTCTGGTTGCCATCGGACAGGATATCGAGAGTGAGCAGTTTGAAGAACAGGGCATTTCGACCAAATGGAACCGTATCATCACGGATGAGGGCGGTAAGACAACAGGAAATCCTGGCGTATTTTCCGGTGGAGACTGCGTATCCGGACCGGCAACCGTGATCAAGGCGATTGCAGCAGGCAAGGTCGTGGCTGCCAATATTGATGAATATCTGGGATATCATCACGAGATCACCGTAGATGTGGATATCCCATCTCCTCTTATGAATGACAAGTTGCCAAGTGGACGTATCCATTTGACAGAAAGAGAAGCGTGTGAACGCAAGAACGATTTTGACGGCATTGAGAATGCTATGAGCCGTGAAGAAACGATTCAGGAAGCAGCCAGATGTCTGCGCTGCGATCACTATGGATGTGGAGTACTGAGAGGAGGTAGGGAATTAAGATGGTAAATGCCAAGATTAACGGAATAGAAATTCAGGTAGAAAAAGGCACGACGATTTTGGATGCCGCCAGAGAAAAAGGCATTCGCATCCCTACGCTCTGCTATTTAAAAGAGATCAATGAGATCGGCGCATGCCGTGTTTGCTTAGTGGAGATAGGTGGGAAAAAGAATCTTGTTGCTGCATGTAATAATGTGGTGGAAGAGGGTATGGAAATCTTTACCAACAGTCCCAAGGTGCAGTCTGCAAGACGTACCAACGTGGAATTGATCTTATCACAGCATGATTTTCGCTGTGCCACCTGTGTAAGAGGCAATGATTGTAATCTGCAGAGACTTGCCAGAGAGTTGAATATTATTGAAATCCCATACAAGATCGAGATCGAGAACCAGCCATGGGATCATTCTTTCCCGATCATCCGTGATTCTGCGAAATGTATCAAATGTATGCGCTGTGTGCAGGTCTGCGACAAGATCCAGACCATGGGCGTGTGGGACATTATCAATACAGGCAAACGTACCAGTGTAAGCACGGTAGATATGCAAAATATCGAAGATATGGATTGCGCCCTTTGTGGACAATGCATCACACATTGCCCGACCGGTGCACTTCGTGAACGAAATGATACGGTTAAGGTCATGGATGCCATTATGGATCCGGATCAGATCGTGATCGCTCAGATCGCTCCGGCAGTTCGTGCCGCATGGGGCGAGGGCTTTGGGCTTTCTACAGAGCAGGCGACAGTAGGGAAAATGGTGTCTGCCGCAAGACAGATTGGATTTGATTATATTTTTGATACGGATTTTTCTGCGGATCTGACAATTATGGAAGAAGGACATGAGTTGTTGGAGCGTCTTTCACATGAAAAAGATGCAAAAATGCCAATGTTTACGTCCTGCTGTCCGGGCTGGGTACGCTTTATGAAATCGCAGTTCCCGGATTATGTAGACAATTTATCTACAGCAAAATCGCCACAGCAGATGTTTGGAGCCATTGCAAAGACTTATTATGCAGATATCTTGGGTGTGACACCGGACAAGATCACCTGTGTTTCCATCATGCCTTGTACTGCCAAAAAGTATGAATGTGCAGTGCCACAGGTCAATGACAGTGGAGCAGATCGGGATGTCGATGTTTCGCTTACAACGCGAGAGTTTATCCGTATGCTTCGTGCAGCCCAGGTCAATATCGATACCTTGGAAGAAGATGCTTTTGACGAACCGCTTGGTATTGGTACCGGAGCGGGTGTGATCTTTGGTGCGACCGGTGGAGTCATGGAGGCAGCACTTCGTAGTGCATACTATTTTGTGACCGGAAAGAATCCGGGGGCAGATGATTTTTCTATTGTACGTGGAGAAGATGGCATTCGGGAAGTGACCGTGGATATTGCCGGTACGCCGGTGCATGCAGCCGTAGTCAGTGGACTGGGAAATGCCAGAAATCTGATGGAGCGCGTCAGCAGAGGCGAGGTCTCTTATGATTTCGTAGAAGTGATGGCCTGTCCGGGCGGATGTGCCGGAGGCGGTGGACAACCGATCCATGATGGCTTGGAATTGGCATGTCAGCGTGGACAGAAGTTGTATGCGCTGGATAAGGGAAGCCAGTTGCGCTTTTCACATGAAAATCCGGCGATCGTCCAGGCTTATGATAAATTCTTAGATCGGCCACTGTCGCATAAGTCGCATGAACTTTTGCACACCAGACAGGCGGAATGGGATTTATAAGAAGATACACGCATTGTGTCATTTATGAAAAAGTTTCTTGCAATTTCTGATAGGGGATAGTACAATCAGTAGCATATCAACGGATATTATTTACCAAGGGGAATTTGTAGGAAAGGGGGCAGAGTTATGACAAATGAAGAATTGCTGGTAGCCATGACTAGGGTCATGTCAGATATGCTGGATGAGAAGTTAGACAAAAAGTTGGATGAAAAACTGGATCAGAAACTAGATGAAAAGTTGAATCCGATCAAGGCTGATATCTCAGGATTAAAGCAGGATGTATCAGGGCTAAAGCGGGATGTATCAGGGCTAAAGCAGGATGTATCTAACTTAAAGTCAGATATGACAGAGCAAAAGGCAGAGACACAAAGTTTGAAGGCAGAGATGCAAGGACTCAAGACAGAGACACAAAGTTTGAAATCAGAGATGCAAGGACTCAAGACGGAAACACAAGGCTTAAAGGAGCGTATGACAAATGTCGAGCTACTTCTTGAAAATTATGTTGTGCCGAGTCTGAAAGATCTGTGCAAGGTTGTCAATACGGAGTACAGAAGGTATGAAATATCCATCGAGAGTCATGAGCAGATGAAAACAGATACAGATGTTTTGAAGTCGGTTGTATCCGATCATTCGGAGCGTATTATCAGATTAGAAAAGATGAATGGCTTGTCATCGGCTGGCTAACTATTGGAAATAGTTTAAAAGAGGTCGCAGGGATTTGCAAAAGCATTTCCCAGTGACCTCTTTTCACTTGCTTAATTACTACTTTGTGCTATACATTGTTCCATGTAATTATACACTCGTTTTAACGCTTGGACTACTGAAGTAAGGAAAGAACACCCTGTGTAGACTGGTTAGCCTGTGAAATAGTATCAATAGCTGCAGTAGCATCATCCTCTGTATCAACTTTAAGACCCTTAACACCAATTCCTGCCGCGCTCATTGCATCAATCTGGACACCAATCTTGTTGTCAGATGACGAATCTGCACCTACATGTAAATTGAAGTTAAGAGTGCCATTTACATTTTCGCTTCTAACCATACCACTTGCAGTTGTTATTTCAACTGACTTTGCTGCGTCTGCAAAATACTTAGTTGCGGTAGTTGTTCCATCAGATTGTTTTGTAGATTTTACATCTGTTGCTGAAGGGTGTTCTTTCATTACTTCAGTAATCTCAGAGTTAAGGGAGCGCGTTAGTCACATAACGCAATCTACATCTTATCGTATTAATTGAGCAAAAGAAGAGAGCGTAGGGATTGAAATCTCCCTACGCTCTTTTTGAAATACCTTACATCAAGATATCATATTCTTTTAACAATTCTTCCTGATATATTGGATCTTGAACACTGCGCGTCAAATCTTCCAGACGATTATCGGCTATCAAAGACTGGTTCAGACGATTGATGATATCCTGCCCCATTTCCTGTCCAAGTCGCTTACCGCGTTCTTCCCCTAAGGCGATTCCGTCCTGATAGGACTCTGCTTTTTCCATTTTGATATGTTTTTCCTGATCGTATTCAAATAAGCACACGCGTAACACCTCCGCTCGATTCTTTCGCAGAAAATCCAAACTGCCAAAATCCTATCAAAATACTATGGAAACACAGCAAAATCTTGCAAAATGCCAAAAATCCTACGGATTTGCGGCATTTTTTGTGTAAAAGGACATTGAGAAAAATGTCAAGATAACATATAATAAGGCAGTATTATACAAACAAGGAGGAAAATTCAATGAAAAAGTTTGGTATTAAAGAAGTCGTTGCGACCGGTATCGGAACAGCACTCTTTATCGTGCTTACAGAGGTGCAGATTCCATTGGGAATTATTCCTAACACTTCATTACAGCCAAGAGCAGCAGTCCTTGCATTTTTAGCAGCAGTATTTGGACCAGTTGTTGGTGGCATTGTAGGTATTCTTGGTCATGCACTTGGCGATGCTATGTTTTATGGTAGTATCTGGTGGAGCTGGGTTATTCCAGAAACTGTGATTGGTATCGGCGTAGGCCTTTTCGCTAAGAAGTATCAGATCAAAGAAGGCGGATTTGATCGTAAAGCAATTGTACTTTTTAATATAGTACAGATTGTAACAAATGCGGTTGCATGGATTCTCGTTGCTCCGGTACTAGACATTGTCATCTATTCAGAGCCTACCAATAAGGTATTTGCACAGGGTGCATGTGCATTTGTAGCAAATATTATTATTACAGCAATTCTTGGAACTCTGCTTGGCATGGGTTATACTAAGATTGGTGCAAAGTCATCAAGCCTTACAAAAGAAGACTAATTATTAAAAGGGAATGTGATTGTGGAACCTATTATCGAGTTTAAAAATTATTCGTTTAAGTACAATTCACAGGTAGAACCAACTCTCCGGGATATTGACCTTAGCGTCTATCCCGGAGAAAAAATTCTTATTATAGGGCCATCCGGGTCAGGCAAATCAACACTTGCCAACTGCATCAACGGATTGGTTCCTTTTTCATATGCAGGAGAGAGTACCGGTGAATTATATATTGGAGGAAAGGAACCGAAAGACCTGGGCATTTTTGGACTATCCAAGATGGTCGGCACTGTTTTACAGGATACAGATGGACAGTTTATCGGACTGACGGTAGCGGAAGATATCGCCTTTGTATTGGAAAACGACTGTATGGAAGAAGAAAAGATGCACAGACGTGTGGATGCGATTGCCGATATGGTGGATGTGAAAAATCTTTTGCACCATGCACCGGGAGCATTGTCAGGTGGACAGAAGCAACGTGTGTCTATGGCAGGCGTTATGATCGATGACGTGGATATTCTGCTTTTTGATGAGCCACTTGCCAATTTGGATCCGGCAACAGGAAAACGCGCGATCGCATTGATCGATTCCATCCAAAAAGAACAGAATAAGACCATCCTTATCATTGAGCACCGTTTGGAAGATGCTTTATATAAGGATGTAGACCGTATTGTGGTCGTGGGTGATGGCAGGATTGTTGCGGATATGACACCGGATCAACTTTTATCTTGTGATATACTGATGAAAGAGGGCATCCGTGAACCGCTTTATGTGACGGCATTGAAGCATGCAGGCTGCACGATTTCCGAAAAAGATCGTCCGGCACATGTGGAGACCATGGATTTTTCTGCCTACAAAGGACAGGTACAGGAATGGTTTGCCAGTACCCAGACACCGGCAAAGGGAAAAAATAGCCAGGTGGCTCTTGCCGTAGAGCATTTGGATTTTTCCTATGATGCCAAGCACCCGATCTTACAGGATATTGATTTTTCGGTAAATAAAGGCGAAATGATCAGCATTGTTGGAAAAAATGGTGCCGGAAAGACGACTCTTTCCAGCCTGATCTGTGGCTTTTTGCAGCCGGATAAGGGCAGGATCCTCTTGGATGGTCAGGATATCGCACCGCTTTCCATCAAGGAGCGTGGCGAAAAGATCGGTATTGTCATGCAAAATCCAAATCAGATGATCTCCAAGGCAATGATCTATGATGAGGTGGCTTTGGGTCTTGCCGTGCGCGGTGTCTCGGAAGATGAGATCAAGGAAAGAGTCTATGAAACACTCAAGATCTGCGGTCTTTATCCTTTCCGTAACTGGCCGATCTCAGCCCTGAGTTTCGGACAAAAGAAGCGTGTGACCATTGCTTCTATTTTAGTCATGAACCCACAGATCATGATCTTAGATGAGCCGACAGCCGGACAGGATTACCGTCACTATACGGAGATCATGGAATTCTTAAAACGGGTAAACGAAGAATTTGGTACCACCATCATTATGATCACGCATGATATGCATTTGATGCTGGAATATACGGATCGTGCCATTGTGATCGCGGACGGACAGATGATCGCGGACGACACACCGGCAAATATCCTGACGAATGGGCAGATCGCAGATCGGGCATACTTAAAGCAGACTTCACTTTATGAGATGGCAGAAAAATGCGGTATCCCGTCACCGTCTGCGTTTGTTGAATGCTTTATCAACTACGAAAGGACGGTGAGATAATGGCAAAATTATTTTCTTATGAAGAAAAAGGAACATGGATGGAAGATTTGTGTGGCGTTACCAAACTGATCTTCTTTCTTGCATGGACCATCACCTGTATGTTGACCTATGATACCAGGGTACTTGCCATTATGCTTGCGACCAGTTTAATCTTGTTTAAACTATCCAAGACCAGTTGGGAACAGGTTGGTTCCGTTTTTAAGGTGATATTGGTATTTATGATCATCAACATTCTGGCTATTTTTATCTTTGCACCGGGACAGGGAACAAAGATCTATGGCACAGAGCACATCCTTTACAGTCTGGGCGGCCGCTGGGTGGTGACCCAGGAGCAGTTGTTCTATGAACTCAATGTTGTGCTCAAGTATTTTACGATCGTGCCGGCGGTATTTATGTTCATCATCACGACCAATCCATCCGAACTTGCGGCATCATTGAATAAACTTGGCGTAAGTTATAATATCGGTTATGCGATGGCGATCGCGCTCCGCTATATCCCGGATGTGCAGGATGATTTCCACAAAATCAAAAATGCACAGGAAGCGCGCGGAATCGAGATGTCCGGCAAGGCAAAACTGATGGATCGAATCAAAAATGTGTCAGCCATCATTTTCCCATTGATCTTTACCAGTATGGATCGGATCGACACGGTCAGCAATGCCATGGAGTTGCGTGGTTATGGAAAAAATAAAAAGCGTACCTGGTATATGGGGCGCAAACTTGCAAAAGCAGACTATGCGGTCATGATCGTAACTCTAGTCGTTATGGTCATAGCACTTGTGGTTACATATCATGATGGAAGCAGATTTTATAATCCATTTATTTAAGACAAGGTAGGGAAGGCCTATGAAAAAAAGAGGCAAGATCATATTAGGGATTTTGGCAGCACTTATCGTGGTCGCCGGTGGGGCATTTTATACTTGGGCGCAGCAACCAAGTTCCCGCTTACTTTTATCCTCCATTTATTTTATGGAGGTCACACTGAAAAATCCGGGCTATCTTTTGCATGATATTGATATTATGGAGATGTGCCGTGACTATGGCAATGGAGATACCGAACTGACCGGTAAAGTAGGACTTTCCGGTATGCAGCAGGTAAAATCTTCCATCTATTTTGATGTGGATGCCAAGCGGTCTTTTGCACAAAAGCGCATTTCTTCCAAGATGGATATGGATCTTTTGTGGGTCGATATGGGCGAGTTGGATTTTTATGCAGAGGATCAGACGGTCTACATGGAAGCCCCGCTTTTGGGGGATGATATTGGCTATGCCTTCCCGACGGGGCAGGATCTCTTTTTGAAAATGCCGGATCTGACTTCTGATATCGATAAAACATGGTTCAAGGATCATATGCAGGATATTGCAGACCTGACCAAGCAGATCTCCATCGATCAGACGGGTAAGACCATCGAAGATGAAGATGGCACGGTCAGTGAGGAGTTTGTGATCACCATTCCGCAGGGATGTGGACAGTTTATCTGGGATCTTTTAGGAATTGATGCCCCGGATTATGATGTGGTCTGCTCCATGTATCTGACCAAGCACAACCATTTGCGCAGGCTTTCTGTGGATATGTCGGATGTCTTAGATGGTGCATCCATGGTCGTTGATGGCGAGGATGTCGGCACTGCCTATATGTATTATGAACTGCCGGACGATGAGCGCGTAGAAATGAAGATGGTGCGCAATCCCGACTATTCTCATTGGATCGATGCGGAAATGACCTACTATGCCAATACCGGCAAACAGTACAAGATGACATCCCATATCACATGGCAGGAGGCAGAGGATGGATTTAGCCTGAAGGCTACCGATATGGTCATGACCTGTGACGGAGATACGATGGCAAAAGGATATTTTAAAGGGCAGATGAGGAAGGTGACCGAAGGACTGCCGGATCTTTTCGGCGATCAGGCGGACTACATTCATAATCTGGAAGCCCTTGACTGGAAAGAGGTACGAGACGATACCGAAGGCTTTGTCAATGATGTATTAGGCAAAACATCTTTCTCGGTATTTATGGATGATGACAAATAAAAAATGACAATACAAAAGACAGATGCTCTGGTGCAAGATAAGCGCCCAGACATCTGTCTTTTTATTAGCCTATTAGCATTTTTCCGGTTCCGGATAATCTACGCCGAAAGTCTCGACGGTCACTTTTTTCATTTTCTGTTCCTCTAAAGGACGATCAGAGTAATCGGTTGCGGTCTCAGCAATCTTGTTGACTACATCCATGCCCTCGATGATCTGACCAAAGGCCGCGTACTCGCCGTCCAAGTGTGGGCTGGTCTGGTGCATGATAAAGAACTGGCTGCCAGCGGAATCCGGGACCATGGTGCGTGCCATGGAAAGGACACCCGGTGTATGCTTGAGGTCATTCTGGAAACCATTGTGAGAAAATTCTCCGGCAATGGAATAGCCAGGACCGCCGGTACCTGTGCCGGTCGGATCGCCGCCCTGCAGCATAAAGCCGCGGATCACACGATGGAAGATAATACCATCATAGTAGCCCTTGTTTACCAAGGAGATAAAGTTGTTGACTGTGTTTGGTGCAACATCAGGATATAATTCTGCTTTCATGATGTCGCCATTTTCCATTTCTATGGTTACGATAGGATTCTGTGCCATATGAAATACCTCTTCTTTCTAAAAAATTGTCGCTGCCGATAGCAACAACGAAATATGCAATATATTATAGGTCATATGAGGGATGGAGTAAAGAAAAAATAATATTGGCTTTTGTCAGACTTTTGAAATAATTCAAAAAGGTCTTGCCAAAAGGAAAAAGACTTGTTAATATCAATCTCACCATCTTATGAGATGGCATCTTTTTTCGACGGCGTATCGCCGGCTTATTCCGATTTGGGTATGCTTTATGTCCTTTTATGCAAAAATGAAAGGATGAGAGAATATGCAGGATATTATTAAAGAATATGGACCAGCTATGATCACCGTGGTTGTGATCGGAGCAATGTTGATCTTGGTTTCGACACTGATCGGTAAGGATCAAAACAGTATTGTCGGTGGGGCTTTTTCCCAGTTATTGACGTATTTCTTCACGAAGAATGCGCTGTAAGGGGGACGACATGAGTGAACGGATGATCGCATTGGGTAAAAGTGGTGATTTTTTCGGACCGCTTTATCCCTATATTATCGATGATGATGTGACGGATGTGGATTACAACGGCAGAGAGGTCTGGATCACGGACAGCGATAATTGTCGTCATGTATGCAAAGATCTGATCTTAAGTCAGGATTTCGTGGACCAGTTTACCGGGCGCGTGGCAAATGGTGTGAGCAAGGCATTCAACCGGCAAAATCCGGTCTTGGAGGCAGAGACGGCAAGTCTGCGCATTACCATTGTGCATGAGTCTGTGTGTCTGACCGGGCGCAGCATCTGCATCCGCAAGTCCCTGCCCTATGTGCGGCTGCATGCCAGACAGATGATCGCAGAAGGCTATTGCAAAGAGGAGGTTTTAGACCTGCTTTTGTCCTGTGTGGCAGACCATAAAAATATTGTAGTGGTAGGCGAACCGGGAGCGGGCAAAACGGAACTCTGTAAATTTTTATCCGGTTATATCCCGGAGGATGAGCGTGTGATCACGATCGAGGATACGACGGAATGGCATTATCCCAGTATGCATCCAGACCATGATTGTCTGGAACTGCGGATCAACCGGCAGATGGACTACACGCAGGCGATCAAGACCTGTCTGCGCCTGAATCCTAAGTGGATCATGCTCTCGGAGACTAGGTCTAAGGAAGTGGTCTATCTGATGGAGTGTCTGAGTACGGGGGTACACGGCATGACGACTCTGCACACGTCGGATGTGAGAAAGATACCGGATCGCATGTTAAATATGGCGGGAAATGAGCGGGATGCCGGACGCATGGAAAATGATATTTATTCCTTTATTGATGTTGGAATTCTGGTGCGCAGGCGCGGCTGGAAAGATAGCATGGAGCGTTATCAGATCAGCAGATATATCGATCAGGTCTGCTTTTTTTCCAGAGAGGATGGAAAAAATCAGGTGCAGATCGTGGTAGAAGATGGAAAAGTGATTTCCGATGCATGGGGAGAGAGGAAGGGAACGTATTATGAAGCGAAAGTTGCTATGGGATGAATTGTATCAATATGGCTATGTTTTTTCCTGGAAGAAAAGTCTGGGGATGTATGGTGTTGTGGTGGCATTTGCCCTTTTGCTGGGGCGGTATTTTCATCTGGATGGGATCTATCTTGTCCTTTTGTGTGGCTGGTGTGCCTTTCTGCTTCCCTTTTTTCTGCGCAATCTCTATCGCAACCGCTATGGGCAGTTGCAGTTTGTGGAAGCAAACACCTATATGGAGCAGTTTTTGTACTCTTTTCAAAAATCGGGCAAGGTGCTGGTGACCTTAAAGGATGTAGAAAAACTTTTGGCAAAGGGCAGGATGCATACCTGTATCAGGGATGCGATCACCTATATTGAAAAGACCTATGGGGAAAATCAGGTGGAGGCGAAGGCGCTGTCGCGTATCGAGCAGGAATATCCCCTGCAGCAGATGGCAACCATGCACCGTTTTGCCTTGCAGGTAGAACAAAATGGGGGAGAATATGGGGATGCTATCTTACTGATGCTGGATGCCAGGCGCATGTGGGCAGACCGGGAATATGAACTTTTAAAGGAGAAAAAGAGAAAGCGGACGCAGATCTTGGTCTCGGTCGTCGTATCTTTGCTTTTGTGTTCTGCCTTTGTCTATGTGGCAAACGGCATTTCTATGACAATCTCCGATTATGCCCTGGTTAAGGTCACAACCCTTGCCACGCTTTTGATCGATCTGTGGATCTTTTATGTGGCGGATAAGAAACTGGCAAGTGGCAGTATGGAAAAGACCTGCGATGAGAAAGACTTACTCCGCCAGTATGAAAAAGTAAAGCGGTGTGATGCGGCAGGCAAAAGAGAATTGGGCTATGGCATTGCAAAAAGAAAGGTGACCCGTGCCCTGCAAAAGGTCTTTCCGCAGTGGCTCTTAGAAGTGTCTTTGCTCCTGCAGAGTGAAAATGTGCAGGTGGCGATCATGGAATCCTATGAGGAAGCACCCCTGCTCTTAAAGCCGGAACTGCGCCAACTGATACAGGATCTGCAGCAGAAACCGACAGACATGGAGCCCTATCTGGCATTTTTGCAGACCTATGCCCTGCCGGAAGTACAGTCCTCCATGAAGATGCTTTATTCTTTGTCGGAGGGCACCGGGGGCAATGCGTCCAGCCAGATCAGTGATATTATCCGTAGAAATCAACTGCTTTTCGATCAGGCACAGAAGATGAAAAACGAGGATGCCTTAGGTGGGCTCTACGCCTTATTTTTAGCACCGCAGTTGACCGGGGGAGCCAAGATGTTAGTGGATATGGTCATGCTCTTTTATGTCATGATGGCAAGCAGTATCTTGCAGATGTAGGAAAGGGGAAAGTTTATGGAAGTCATTATAAAATCATTTGTCGGGGTTTTCTGTCTCATGCTTTTGACGGTTACGGGAATCGGCATTACGGCGACATCGGTATCAGCGCGAAATGCAAATGCCTTTCTGACTGCCAGTGCCGAAAGGATCGAGGCAGCACATTTTGCAGAGGATGTGATCGAAGCCTGTCAGGTAGATGCAAGAGAAATGGACTATGACCTTAGTGTGGAAGTTTATCGACCGGGGGAAAGTAAGCAGGCAGCCTATGGAAGTATGACGCTGACCTATGACTATGGGATTTCTTTTTTTGATCTGGAAAATACCAGAAGGATTGCGGTGGATTTATGGTAAAGGGGGAAATATATGCAGGAAATTATGCGGGATTATGGGATGGCGCTTTTTTACAGTGTCATCGGCGGCAGTATTTGTGGCGTCTTTCTTTTGGCAATACAGGCATTTTGTATGTAAAGAGAGGAGAAGTGGGATGAAAGAGATTATGGATACTTATGGGGAAATGTTGCTAGCGGTCGTTACGACCGTCATGTTGGGGATCTTGTTCTGGCAAGAGATAAAAAGTCCTTTTGGCATGGGGTTGGCGCTGGCATTAGAGCAGATGTTTGGATAAGGGGAGAATATGACAGAAATTATAAGAAACTATGGTAGGACTTTGCTTGCCATGGTGGTAGCAGGGGCTTTGCTGACCTTATTCTTTTGCCTGTCTTTTGCAGGAGAAAAGGGGCTGCCTCGGACACTGGGAAAGCAGATGCAAGAGAAGATGGGACAGGAGACATATGGGATGACAACTTCCGATCAAGCCATCCGAAGGGCAAAAGAAGATTCGGTCCCGACAGCAACCACGCAGACGCTTTTGGTCGGGAAGTCCTATCAGGCAAAGGATATGATCTTAGCAAGGGATGCCAGGGGAGAGGAGGCGTCTTTTTCCATCCTTTGGATCGAGGATACCGACAGCAGGGAAGTGGTAAAAGCGCAGGAAGATGCGGCGGGAGAAGAAAACTATTGCTTTGAGCGTAGCGGCATCTATCGGGCAAAAGTCATGCTTTGGGATGCGCAGGGGGCAAGTCAGAATGGTTGGATCTATCTGCGTGTGGAAGAAGGAGAACAAGGATGAAATATATCGTGTATGGTATCGTTTCTGCGGCGATCTTGTTTCTTTCCGTGCTCATGTTTCTGACCGTCGAAGGAAGGACAGACCATGAAAAGACCTTGGAGGAGGCGGTCAGTCTGGCTTTGGATCAGACCATGCAGGAACAATGGATGCAGGCAGAAAGTATAAAGGATGACGAGGCATGGGCGGATGCTTTTTGCCGGATCTTAAAAGAGAAAATGCAGGGGCTTGGAATCAAAGGGGAGTGTAAGGTGAAGATCTACGGCGTGGATAGCAAAAATGGTCTGCTGTCCGTGGGGGTGACCGAGACCTACCGGCATCCCAATGGAACAGAGGAAACCTGTCAAGTGATAAAAACTGCCCTGTGGGATCAGAAGATGGAAAAAGAAGATCATGAGGTGCGTTTTTATGTGGATGACAGACTGTGGCAGGCATACCGGGTAGAGGATGGAGCAGACTTTATCTTACCGCAGACCCCGGCGGTCGAGGGGCGAAAGTTTTTAGGCTGGTCAAGACAGGCAGATCAGTGGAGTGGGGAAGCATTTCCTGCGCAGGTAAAGGAAACACAGACCTATTATGCGTGTTTTGAGTAAATGAGATCATAGAAAAATGGGGAGGAACCATGAGAAGAAGATTGCGAGAAAAACAGGAAAAACGAAAACAGGGGAAAAGGATTTGTGCTATGTTTTTGCTGGTGCTTACGGTCATATCTGGCGGTGGAAATGTATTGCCGGTTCGGGCAGAGAGCACAGAGGTGGAATTGGTGGAGCACCAGGATGCAGAAAAGTTGGCTTTCGATCGGGAAGATGGGGCGATGTCTAAGACAAACATGGAAGGAATGGTGGCAGAAGCAGACGACCGACAGATAGGATATGACTTAGAGATGGAAGACACAGAAAGCGAGGTGGCATACACGGAAGAAGAGATGCAAACCGCAGAAAACGAGAAATCGCGCGCGGACATAGATTCGCAAGCCGCGACAGTAGAGGAAGGCACAGGCGCGGAGTTGCAAGACGGGATAAGTATGCCGGAACAGAGCATGTCGGTCACAAGTTATGGCTGTGGCTGGTTCTACGACTATTGGATGTGTTCTTCCTGGACGGATTTTGTCGTGGGCGCATGGTTAAATGGGGCGAAAAAATTTGTCCTCTTGGAGGATATTCCTATAACAGAACGCTGGCTGATCACAGACGGTGCCTGTTTTACCATCAACGGCAACGGACATCAGATGGTCAATTATCTGTCACAGCCGGGACCCATGGTCACGGTGCAGAATGGTGCAACCCTGATCACAGAGGGCAATCTGACACTCAATGGAAACAACCACAGAAATAATGGTGCAGCAGCGGAAGGTGGTTCTTCTGCCGTGGATTGTATCAATGCATCATGGTATGGCAGTGATACGACTATCTGCAATAACTGGAATTATGGCTATATCGGGGTAGACCATCTGGGCGGTGGCACCGGGTTTAATATCGTATCGGAAAATGGCTCGGGCTTCCCGGCAGTCGGCGTCTTTAACAACTGTCGGGCATATAACTGTGATGGTGCAGCATTTTTTGCAAGGAATACGGATGGCAGGGGAGCAACGCTGATCTGCAATAACTGCGTGGCTTATGACTCATCCTGGGGATTTATGGTCACGGATGGCGGAATGTATCTGACAGACTGTTCGGCGCAAGCACCACGCTATGACGGCAGTAAATGGCTCTATGGCGGTGCGGGCATTGCCTATATGGGGCAGGCGAGCGGCAGTGCCAAAGGATGCAGTATGCAGGGGGCAAATTGCGGGCTGTGGCTTAATGCTGCCAATCGCATTGAGATCCGCCAGTGTCATATCAAAGATAGTCTGACCGGCGTTTTGGCTACGGCAAATGAGCCATGGTCTACCTATCTTTTGGATGCCTGCAAGATCTATGGCAATACACATGGGCTGATACATGGCTTTTTCAATCGTCCGACCGGAGAGATAGAAAAAAGCAGTCTGCACAATAATACGACTGCCATCTGCAACAGCGGAAATCTCTCTGTGACCGCCTGTGCCATCTATGATAATGGGACGGGGATCGACAATGTAGATGGGGCATACTGCGCGCAAAAAGATGGCAGGATGGAGAGAAACAACTCGTATGATATTTTGCAAAAAGGAGAATATCATCTATCCGGGGAAATCGCCATCTGCGGCAAGGGGATATGGCTGGCAAAAGACAGGAGCCTAAGACTGTCCGGTGCGCTATCCCAAAATCTTTCAAAGATCTCTCTGACGTTGGAAGAAGAATGCCCGGAGCCGGGGAGGCTTGTCCTTTCCTGCGATTATGATAAGACCCAGAATACGGCAGACCGGATGAAAGAAAAATTTACTCTGACCAATACGCATACAAAGACTTGGAATGCGGGGCAGGGGAAATACCGGTCTGCCATCCTGCGGGCGGGCACAGGATCTAATGCGTCTGTCGGACAGGTCATTGTATCTGAGACATATACGATTGCTTTTGAGGGAAATCTGGACAATCCCCATGTGACATTTTCCCTGCCGGAGCAAAAGCCCCTGTACTGGAAAGAGGCGCAGACCATAAGTGCACCTGCCTTAGCGGTCTTTTATGATGGAAGAGTCTTTACTTCTCTGGAGCAGACCGGGTGGAGGCAGACTGCCAAAACGACAGAGGAATTCTGGCAGATCGGACAGGATAAGGTGTTTTCCGCAGAGGCATGCACAAAGGACTATTGTTTTTATGCGAACTATGACGTGATAGCGGATGTTCTCATATGTGGAAACGGTCAGACTGCCGGGGAAGATTATAGGATCCGTGATTGTAAAAAGACGGTTTCTTTACCGGAGAATACCTTTGCGCGCATAGAAGAAAGTCTGGTATGGGATGAAAATTTTGCCGAGAAAGTATTGGAAAGAAAGACCTATGCCCATATGGGCTGGGCAATGCGGGAGGATGCCATTTATAAGGATGCGGATGTGCTTGCTGTCGGCAGCCCGGCAGACTTAAATGCCTGGGGCATGCAGGCTTTGGAAAGTGGAACAGAAAAAGTAGATGTCGACGGCAGATTAGAGCCCTTGACCTTTTACAGTGTCTGGGACAGACCGCCGGAGATCTCTGCAAAAAACCGCTACTGGTCAAAAAATCAAGTCAAGGCAGGTGCGGTGACAAAACAGGAAGTCCTAAGAACAGCCGGAGCAAGTGATGCCGAGGATAGGGAAAATCTGGTACTGGATGTGGAACTGCCGGATGAAAAAACGCTGCTTTCTCTGGGGGAGAAAGGCTATGTGACGGCACGCTATAAGGCAGTGGATGGTGCCGGAAATATGACAGAGCGTCTGGTCAAGATGGGCATCACAGAAAGCGGTATTTATCAGGGACAGTATCGGGATGGCAATGCCATTGTACTGCGAAAGATCGACCAGACCTATTATAATAAGAAGACAGAAGAAGCAGGCGGGCTGATGGAGGAGTCGCTTTGGTATGTCGATCCTGCCTGTAAAGAGAAAATCTTACAGACTTTCACGGCACAGGAGGAGGAAGAGCCGGTTTTTTCTTATGAACTGTCTTTATCCGAGTGAAAATACGAGGAATATCCTTGGTATTGCTTGATTTCTAAAAGAAAAAATATATAATAAAATGAAATAACGAGATATTATTATAAGAAAGAAAAAGGAGTGATGTTTTTTGGATACCGTCTCGATACTTCAGTTAGTGATCTTGGTTGTTCTTTTACTTTTATCTGCGTTCTTTTCTTCTGCGGAAACAGCGCTGACAACCGTCAACAAGATCAAAATGAAATCTATGGCAGAAGATGGCGATAAGCGGGCACAGTGTGTGCTCAAGGTAACAGATGATTCGGCAAAGATGCTGTCGGCGATACTGATCGGCAATAATGTAGTCAACCTGTCAGCATCATCACTGGCAACGACACTTGCCATACGCCTGTTGGGCAGTGTGGGCGCAGGGGTAGCAACAGGACTTTTGACCCTGCTGATCCTGATCTTTGGTGAGATCTCGCCGAAGACACTGGCAACACTCAATGCGACCAAGATATCTTTGTCTTATGCAAAGATCATTTGGGGCTTAATGGTGATTTTGACACCGGTGATCTTTTTAATCAACAAGTTATCTTTGGCATTTTTACGTCTGCTTCGCGTAGATCCCAACCAGAATGAGGGAGCCATTACCGAGGAAGAATTGCGCATCATGGTAGATGCCAGCCATGAGAGTGGCGAGATTGAGGGAGAAGAACGAGAGTATATCCATAACATCTTTGATTTTACGGATGCGACCGCCAAGGAGATCATGATACCCCGTATTGATATGACCATGGTCAATGTGAACTGGTCCTATGACAAATTAGTGGAAACTTTTAAAGAGGATATGTTCACGCGACTGCCGGTCTATGAGGGAGACACGGACAATATCATCGGTCTGATCAATATGAAGGATATGATCCTAGCACCGCGCGGAGAGGATTTTTCCATCCGTGATTATCTGCGAAAAGTATATTTTACCTATGAACAGAAGAATACCTCGGAATTGTTTGAGGAGATGCGAAAGGAGCGCTTAAGCCTTGCAATCGTGCTGGATGAATACGGTGCAGTGGCAGGACTTGTGACCCTAGAAGATCTCCTGGAAGAATTGGTGGGCGAAATCCGTGATGAATTTGACGGAAATGAGGAAGACGATCTCATCCGGATCAGCGAGAGGGAGTATGATGTCCTTGGTTCTATGAATCTGGAAGATCTGTGTGATGAACTGCACCTTGCCTTTACCTCAGAAGATTATGATACCATCGGTGGTTATCTGACCGGGCTTTTCGATCATTTCCCACAAAAGGGAGAAGTCTATGTGACCGGGGATGGTGTGATACTTCGGGTAGAGGGCGTGGATAAGAAGCGTATCACCAAAGTGCATATCAAACTGCCAAAGTCGGACGAGGAAAAGGCAGAAGAAGTATAGAAAACATAAAATGAGAAAAGAAATGCCAGAACCGGATCAAAACAGGTTCTGGCATTTTTATTACTTCCCGATATAGTCATCGGTGACGATCAATGTCTCATAGCCGTCATTTTGCAGTTTTCTCTGCAGGACAACGGCTTCGTCCAAGTTATCGACAGGGCCGACCCAGATGGCGATCAGTCCGCCGATGCGTTTCCAGACTGCGGAATATCCCTGCCCCTTTAATT